>JACCDX011225177.1_pt1 | contig 28216 bp, 29 predicted proteins | sample 7449681 | NCBI WGS metagenome assembly JACCDX01 (sample SAMN15323450, study PRJNA562643) | freshwater metagenome | isolation source: river surface water | place: USA:Blue River Watershed | collected 2017-08-18
CCGCCCAACCCATCCCCAGCGATCGAGCAAATGGCGGCCCATCCCCTGACCCCCTGGGCGGCGCTGGGTTTGGTGCTGCTGCTGATGGGATGGGTGATCTGGCGCGTCATGCGCAGACCGTCGACCCTGCCACAGGCGATCACCCCCGATGAAGCGGTGCCCCCCCTGCGGGTGGATTTTGACTTGAACTTGCCGCGGGTCGAGGAATTGCCCCCCTTGCCCGCTGAGCTCTTGCGGCCCCCGACCCCGGCGGCCCGTGCAGCGGCCCCATCCGCGTCACCGGTCGGCCCTTCGCTCGGCGCCGATCCGATGGCAGGCTTGTCCCTGGACCTGCCCCAGGTGGGCCCCAGCGCTGCTGTGCCGGCCGCTTTGCCCACGGAGCCATGGGCGTTGCGTTTGGCGCTGGCACAGGCGCTGTGGACGCAAGGCCTGACCCAAACCGCTCTGGTGTTGGCCCGCGAGGTCGCGGCCCAGGCCCCGGCGGACGTGGCACAAAGCGCCCGCGCCTGGCTCGACGAGCGCGCCTGATCGCCATGCGCATCGCTTTGGGCGTCAGTTACCACGGCACGCCGTACAACGGCTGGCAGAGCCAGCCCTCGGGACACACCATCCAAGATCACCTCGAGTCGGCCTTGTCGACCTTCGCCGATCAAACCATTTCCACCCTGTGCGCCGGGCGCACCGACGCCGGTGTGCACGGCCTGATGCAGGTGGTGCACTTTGACACGCCAGTGGTGCGCGACGAGTTTTCATGGGTGCGCGGGCCCAACAGTTTTTTGCCACGTGACATCGCCGTGCAGTGGGCGCGTGGGGTGCCCGATACGTTTCACGCTCGCGCCAGCGCCATCTCGCGCCGCTACACCTATGTCTTGCTCGAATCCCCCGTGCGCCCCAGCTTCGAGGCGGGGCGTGTGGGCTGGGTGTTTCGACCCCTCGATGCCCAAGCCCTGCGCCGAGGGGCCGACCACCTCTTGGGTGAGCACGATTTCACCTCGTTTCGCGCCTCGGCCTGCCAGGCCCTGACGCCCGTCAAGACCCTGAACCGCATCGACATCGGTCGCCGCGGGGCCTATTGGCGCTTTGACTTTGAGGGCAACGCCTTTTTGCACCACATGATCCGCAACATCATGGGCTGTTTGGTTCTGATCGGACAAGGCTTGCAGCCCCCCGATTGGATGGCCGATGTGCTGGCCGCTCGCGACCGCGACGCCGCCGCCCCGACCTTCGCCCCGGATGGGCTGTATTTCGTCGGACCTCGCTACGCGCCCGACTGGGGACTGCCGGCGCACGTCCCTGGGTATGATGCACTGCCATGAACCCGCCTTTTGTGCCCATCAAGATTTGCGGCCTGACCCGCGAGGTCGACGTCGATGCTGCCGTCGGTCTTGGGGCACAGGCCGTCGGATTTGTGCTCTATCCCCCCAGTCCCCGCGCCATTTCCCCCGAGCGGGCGGCCCATTTGGCCCGCCGTTTGCCCGCCTTTGTCGCGCCCGTGTTGCTGTTTGTCAATGCCACCGCCGATGAGGTCATGCGCGCCTGCGAACAGGTGCCGGGGGCCTGGCTGCAGTTCCATGGCGATGAAAGCCCCGGGTTTTGTGCCGACATGGCCCGTCGCACCGGTTGTCGTTTCCTGCGCGCCGCCCGTATCCCACGCGACGACCCGGCCTCTTTCGACCTCGTAAAATACGCCCAAGACTACCCTTCGGCCCACGCGCTGCTGCTCGACACCCTGGTGCCGGGTTATGGCGGTGGCGGGCAAACGTTCAATTGGTCACTGCTGCCTCCAAGCGTCAACTCTCACCTCGTTTTGTCTGGTGGACTCACACCTGCAAACGTGGCCGATGGCCTGCGTGCCCTGCGGGGTCGCGGCCTGTCGCTGTCCGTTGATGTCAGCTCTGGCGTCGAAGCCGCCAAGGGCATCAAAGACCCCCAAAAAATGCAGGCCTTCATCCAGGCCGTTCGCCAAGCCTGACCGTTTAACCCCCTCGTGCATGGACGCACGAGTTTTTATAAAGCCACCGGCATGAGCACCTACCAGCAACCCGACGCCCAAGGCCACTTTGGCCCCTATGGCGGCTCCTTTGTCAGCGAGACCCTGACCTACGCCATTCAGGAACTCAGCGCGGCCTATGAAAAATACCGAACCGACCCCGAGTTCGTGCGCGAGTTCAAGTACGAGCTGGCCCATTTCGTGGGTCGTCCATCGCCGATTTACCATGCCGCACGCATGAGCCGTGAAGTGGGTGGCGCACAGATCTACCTCAAGCGCGAGGACCTCAACCACACCGGCGCACACAAGATCAACAACACCATCGGCCAAGCCATGCTGGCGCGTCGCATGGGCAAGCCACGGGTGATCGCCGAGACCGGGGCCGGTCAACATGGCGTGGCCACCGCGACCATCTGCGCCCGCTACGGCCTGGAGTGCGTGGTTTACATGGGCAGCGAGGACGTCAAGCGCCAAAGCCCCAACGTTTATCGCATGAAACTGTTGGGTGCCACCGTGGTGCCGGTCGAGAGCGGCAGCCGAACCCTGAAGGACGCGCTCAACGAGGCCTTGCGCGATTGGGTCACGAACGTCGAGAACACCTTCTACATCATTGGGACCGTGGCAGGACCGCACCCCTATCCCATGATGGTGCGTGACTTTCAAAGCGTCATCGGCGAGGAGTGCATCGCGCAAATGCCCACCATGCACCAGGGCCGACAACCCGATGCGGTGATCGCCTGCGTTGGCGGGGGCAGCAATGCCATGGGCATCTTTTATCCCTACATCGGTTACCCGGCCACGCGCCTGATCGGGGTCGAAGCCGCTGGCGAGGGACTGGAGAGCGGCAAACACTCGGCCTCCTTGCAACGCGGGGCACCTGGCGTGCTGCACGGCAATCGCACGTACATCCTGCAAGACGCCAATGGCCAGATCACCGAAACCCACAGCGTGAGCGCTGGACTGGACTACCCTGGGGTCGGCCCCGAGCACGCCTACCTCAAGGACATCGGTCGCGCCGAGTACGTGGGCATCACGGATGCCGAAGCTTTGCAGGCCTTCCATTATTTGTGCCGCACCGAGGGCATCATTCCCGCGCTCGAATCGAGCCACGCCGTCGCCCACGCCATGAAACTGGCCGCCACCATGAAGCCCGATCAATCCATCTTGGTCAACCTCTCGGGCCGTGGCGACAAGGACATCGGTACCGTGGCCGACCTGAGCAACGCCGATTTTTACTGCCGACCCAGTTGCCGTGGCCAGTCGGTCAAGGGGGGCAGCGAACAACCCATCCGGATCCAGCCATGAGCCGCATCGAACCCACCCTCCAACGCTTGCAGGCTCAGGGCCGCAAAGCCCTCATCCCCTACATCATGGCCGGTTTCCCCCGGCTTGGCGTGACCCCCGATCTCATGCACGCCATGGTCCAGGCGGGGGCTGACATCATCGAGCTGGGCGTTCCCTTCAGCGACCCCATGGCCGATGGCCCCGTCATTCAGAAGGCCGGCGAGGCCGCCTTGCGCCTGGGTGTGGGCACTGCCGAAGTGCTCGAGATGGTGCGCCAGTTCCGCCAGCGCGACAGCCAGACACCGGTCGTCCTGATGGGTTATGCCAATCCGGTTGAATGCTACGACTTGCGCCATGGCTCCAACGCCTTTGTGCGCGACGCGGCGGCGGCGGGGGTCGATGGCGTGCTGATTGTCGATTACCCGCCCGAGGAGTGCGTGGACTTTGCGCGCACCCTGCGCGAACACCACATGGACCTGATCTTTTTGCTGGCCCCAACCAGCACCGACGAGCGCATGGCGCAGGTCGCCCAGGTGGCTTCCGGCTATGTGTATTACGTCTCGCTCAAGGGCGTCACCGGGGCCGGTCACCTCGACACCAGTGCGGTCGAAGCCATGCTGCCGCGCATCCGCCAGCACGTCAAAATCCCCGTCGGCGTGGGCTTTGGCATCCGCGATGCCGCCACCGCCCAAACCGTGGGCAGGGTGGCCGATGCCGTGGTCATCGGCAGCCGCATCATCCAGATCTTGGAAGAAGCGCCGCCAGGCCAGGAAGGCGCTCGGGTGGGCCAATTCCTGGCCGACATCAAGCAGGTGCTTTGATCACTTGGTAATTGGGGTCAGGTAATTGGGGTCAGACCCCAATTTCTCCCCGGCCCTTCCCCAAGGAGGCAAGGAAATTGGGGTCTGACCCCAATTACCCCCATTACCCTGACTCCAATGCCCCGGCCCTGCCCCAAGGAGGCAAGAAAAAAGGGACCGAAGTCCCTTTTTTCTTGCGTGGCGTCGTTCGGTCAGGTCATGACGTGAAGGGCATGGCCAACTGCGTCAAGTCCTTTCGGGTTTCGACCAGGATCAGCGGGCCTTCGTCGACCACCACCAGGGGGGGACGCTCACGAGGGACATGGATGGGTTTGGGTTCGGCGGCAATCGCGGCTTGCACCTCGGCCACCCGCGCTGGGTCCGACTGCACCCACTCCATTTGAGCCGCCTGGGCCACCGTTTGCAGCGTGGCCACCGGCAACTCATAGGGCTGAACCCTGGGCAGGGGCGCACGAACTTGAGGGTCCGCTGCAACGCTTGGTGCCGACGCGGCCGTGGCTGGGGTGGGGGTGGCTGCAGCGGCGGCGTCAGCTTCTGACCCCTCGGTGCTGGGATCACGCCCAGGACGATCGCCTCGGCGGTCGCGGCCATAACGGTCGCGGGTGCGGCGTTCGCGGCGCTCGCCTTCTGCAGCGATGGTGTTGCCCTCGGGCATCGGTTGGACGTTTGATTCGCTGGCGGCGGTGTCGGCTGTGTTGACCGCGGCCGTCGGAGCGGCATCGCGGGCGGGACGCTCACCGCGCGGGGCGCGCTCACGACGGCCTTCACCACGGCCCTCACCGCGTTCGCGACGGCCCTCGCCGCGCTCGCGACGGGTGTCTTGTCCTTGGGTCTCGGTCACGCCGTCAGCGGTGGCCTCGGCGAGCGGGGCCTGCACCTGGGGCTCGCGCGTCGGGCGCTGACCGCGTTCACCGCGTTCGGCCCGTGGCGGGCGCTCCGCGCGGCCTTCGAGGGCGCGTTCGCCGCGCTCTGCGCCGCGTTCACCATTGCGCTCCGCGCGCTCGGGACGGTCTGATCCGCGCTCGCCACGGCGTCCGCCTCGGCGACCACCCGTGCGTGGATCGCGCTTGTCGTCTTTTGGGGCGGTTCCCGCCGCTGCGGGGGGGGTGGCGGCAGGCGCGGGTGTCTGGGGCGCGGGCTTGCTGCCCCCAAACAAACCTTTGAACCAGCCCAAGAAGCCACTAGAGGCGGGTTGCTGAATCGCCACCGGTGCGGGGGCTGGCGTCGCCACTGGCTTGGTCGCCACGGGTTTGGGTTCGACGATGGGCGCTGGGGCGTCGGGCAAGACGCCTTTGATCACCGGGGTTTGCTTGTTGGTCGGCTCCTGCGAGCGGCGCGTCACGGCCGTCGGGTCCTCGAACTCTTCGGCCATTTTGTAGCTGGCCTCGATCCGATCCAAGCGTGGGTCGTCATGCTTGAGGCGCTCGAGCTTGTAATTGGGCGTCTCCAACGACTTGTTGGGAACCAGCAGCACGCTGATGCGCTGCTTGATTTCGATTTTGGCGATCTCGGTGCGCTTTTCATTCAGCAGGAAAGAGGCCACTTCGACCGGCACCTGGGCGTGAACGGCCGCGGTGTTGTCCTTGTTGGCCTCTTCCTGAATGATGCGCAAAATCTGCAGGGCCGAGCTTTCGGTGTCACGCACGTGGCCCGAACCACCGCAACGGGGGCAGGGGATGGAAGCGCCTTCGGACAGGGCCGGGCGCAGGCGCTGACGGCTCATTTCCATCAGGCCAAATTTGCTGATCGAACCAAATTGGACGCGTGCGCGGTCCTGACGCAAGGCGTCGCGCAAGCGGTTTTCCACCTCGCGCCGATTGCGGCTCTCTTCCATGTCGATGAAGTCGATCACGATCAGGCCGCCCAAGTCGCGCAGACGCATCTGGCGGGCCACCTCGTCGGCGGCCTCCAGGTTCGTGCGGGTGGCAGTTTCTTCGATGTCGCCGCCCTTGATGGCGCGCGCCGAGTTGACGTCCACCGACACCAGGGCTTCGGTGTGGTCGATCACGATCGCACCGCCCGAGGGCAGGTTGACCGTTCGGGCATAAGCCGATTCGATCTGGTGCTCGATCTGAAAGCGCGAAAACAGCGGTGTGTCGTCGCGGTAGCGTTTGACGCGGGCGGCGAACTCGGGCATGACGTGCGACATGAACTGCTGGGCTTGTTCATAGATGTCGTCGGTGTCGATCAAAATATCGCCGATGTCGCCATTGAAATAGTCGCGAATGGCGCGGATCACCAGGCTCGACTCCTGGTAAATCAGGAACGCCCCTTTGGCGGCCTGCGCGGCGCCGTCGATGGCCCCCCAAAGTTTGAGCAGGTAATTCAGGTCCCACTGCAATTCGGGGGCGCTGCGACCGATGCCGGCAGTGCGAGCGATGATGGACATGCCGTTGGGGTATTCCAACTGATCCATGGCCTCTTTGAGCTCGTTGCGGTCTTCACCCTCAATGCGACGGCTCACGCCCCCGCCACGTGGGTTGTTGGGCATGAGCACCACGTAGCGGCCGGCCAGACTGATGAAGGTGGTCAGCGCCGCGCCTTTGTTGCCGCGCTCCTCTTTCTCCACCTGAACCAGCAACTCCTGCCCCTCCTTGATCACATCCTGGATGCGGGCTTGGCTGGGGGACACGCCGGGGGCAAAGTACTGTTTGGAGATTTCTTTGAAAGGCAAGAAACCGTGGCGCTCTTCGCCATAGTCGACAAAGCAGGCCTCCAGAGATGGCTCGACGCGCGTCACCACCGCCTTGTAGATGTTGCCTTTGCGCTGTTCGCGCCCTTCAATCTCAATTTCGTAGTCGAGCAGTTTTTGCCCATCGACAATCGCCAGCCGGCGTTCTTCCGCCTGTGTGGCGTTGATCAGCATCCGTTTCATGATGCGTTCCTTTGTTCAAAACATCACAGCTCCGCCAGGGGAGCACAGGTGCCCAAGGCGTCGATGGTTGAACAGTCGGGGAATGCCGCGTCAGCAGCCGGGCGTCAAAGACGGCGGCGGTGCGTGGGGGGGTGGATGGGGGCGAGCCGATGCAGGGTCAGGCCATGGCGCAAAAGCCAGTAGGGCCGTGGGGTGCAGGTGAGGGTGCGCGGGCGCACGGACGCGTGGCCTTGAGCCGGCCATAGCCAGTTCAAAAAAGCCAGTATCCACATTCCGAGCACCCACATGCCGTTTTTCTCGCTTGAGATCCGTCACCAGCTAAAAAGGGCTGGTGAACCAAGTATTCCGATTTGTGTTCAAACATCGATTCCGACCGAACCCGCGATGGTTGCCCGTTTGTCACGGCAACCCCACATGCGGGATTTGGGGGCATCGACCTCGCAGCGGGGCATCGTTCATGCTCTAATCTGTTTTTATTTCAAGCACTTGGATGCCATCGCTGGTGAAAGACATTATAGAGCCAGAACCGACCGGGCGTGCCCAACAGGTTCAGTCACTCAGGGTAGACCCCGAGTCGGCGGGGCAGCGCCTGGATAATTTTTTGCTGCGCCACCTCAAAGGCGCCCCCAAAACGCTGATCTACCGCATCATCCGCTCGGGCGAGGTGCGCCTGAACAAAGGCCGCGCCAGCGCCGACACCCGTGTCCACGATGGGGACCTGATCCGTGTGCCCCCACTTCGCCTGAGTTCCCCCAAAACCGAGGCGCCAGCGGCACCGGCACGGGATTTCCCGGTGTTGTTTGAAGACGACAACCTGCTGGCCATCGACAAGCCCGCTGGCGTTGCCGTGCATGGCGGCAGTGGCGTGAGCTTTGGCGTGATCGAGCAGTTGCGCCGGGCCCGTCCATCGGCGCGCATGCTGGAGTTGGTTCACCGACTCGATCGCGACACCAGTGGGGTGCTGTTGGTGGCCAAAAAGCGCAGCGCCCTCAAGCACCTGCAAGACCAGTTTCGGGAACGTGAGACGGGCAAGACCTATCTGGCCCTGGTGCAAGGGCAGTGGCCTTCCAATCGCAAGGTGATCGACCTGCCGCTGGAAAAATTTGTGCTGGCCAAAGGCGAGGCCGAGGGGGAGCGTCGGGTGCGGGTGGTCGCCCGGGATGACCCCAACGGCATGCGCGCCATCACCTTGGTCAAGGTGGCCAAATGGGTGGGGTCTTGCACCTTGCTGGAAGTCACCATCAAAACCGGGCGCACGCACCAGATCCGGGTGCACCTGGCCAGTTTGGGGCACCCCATCGTTGGCGACGATAAATACGGCGATTTTGACGCCAACCGCGCGTGGCAAAAGCAAGGCCTCAAACGCATGTTCCTGCACGCCTGGCGCCTGCAATTTCGCCATCCCGTCAGTGGGGAGGGCGTGCGCCTGTCGAGCGAATTGCCGCCGGAACTGCAACAATTCGTGAACACCCTACAGCCGCCCGGAGACCCCCATGCGTCGCTTTGACCTGATCGCATTCGATTGGGATGGCACCCTTTTTGACAGCACCGCCATCATCACCCGCTGCATTCAGTTGGCGGTGCGAGATGTCGGCGGCACAGTGCCATCGGCGCAGGATGCGGCCTACGTGATCGGCATGGCCCTCATGCCAGCCCTGGCGCACGCCGCGCCCGATGTCCCACCCGAAAAATATCCCTTGCTCAATGCGCGTTACCGCCACCACTACACCCAGCACCAGGACGACCTGAGCCTCTTTGATGGGGTGCTTGATCTGTTGCACGAGTTGCGTCAGCGCCAGCACCTGCTCACGGTGGCCACCGGCAAAAGCCGAGCCGGGCTCGACCACGTGCTCGCCAGCACCGCCTTGCACCAGGTCTTTGACGCCTCGCGCACCGCGGACGAGACGGCCGGCAAACCCAACCCCAAGATGCTGCATGAACTGATGGCCGAGTTTGACATCGACCCCGAGCGCACCCTGATGATTGGGGACACCACCCACGACCTGGAAATGGCGCACCACGCCGGTTGCGCCAGCGTCGGCGTGAGCTATGGGGCCCACGAGCCCGACGCTTTCGCTCGCTGGACCCCTTTGTTCATTGCGCACTCGGTGGCCGAGCTGCGTCAGTGGTTGCTGCAGCATGGCTGAACCCCTGATTCCCTTGTGCAACAGCCGCGATCTGGTCGATGGCGGGTTGGGGGTGCCTTTTGACGTGGTCTACGCCGGGCAGACCTGCCGGGCCTTTGCCATACGGCATCAGGGCCAGGCTCGGGCGTATCTGAACCGTTGCTCACACGTGGCCATGGAGCTCGATTTCCAGCCCAACCGGTTTTTTGACGACAGCAAAACCCACCTCATCTGCGCCACCCACGGCGCGACTTACGACCCCGCCACCGGTCGCTGCCTGGGGGGGCCGGGGCGAGGTGGGCTGATCCCCATCGCGCTCACCGAGCGCGATGGGGTCATCCACTGGCATACTGCCCACAACCTCCAACCCGTTGAATTTTGACCCCGACATGAACGATCAAGCCCCCCCCGAGCGTTGGGAACGTGACACCCTGCAGCAGATCCTGCAAAACCAATGGACCGAGCAACGTTCGGCTCGCCGCTGGAAAACTTTTTTTCGTCTGGCCTGGTTGCTGCTGATCGCCGTCGCCCTCTACATCGGCCTGCAACGCACCAGCGTCAGCACCGACCTGAGCCTGCCACACACGGCCCTGATCAGCATCCGGGGCGAAATCGGTTCGGGCGCCGAGACCGACGCCGAGGACGTGCTGGATTCTTTGCGCGAGGCTTTCGACGACGAGGGGGCCAAAGCCATCGTCTTGCGCATCAACTCACCCGGCGGCAGCCCGGTGCATGCGGGCATGATCAACGATGAAATCCGCCGCCTCAAGGCCAAGCACCAAAAACCGGTGTATGCGGTGGTGGAAGACTCTTGCGCGTCAGCCGCTTACTACATCGCCGTGGCGGCCGACCAGATTTATGTCGACAAGGCCAGCATCGTGGGCAGCATCGGCGTGCTCATGGACGGCTTTGGGTTCACCGGCCTGATGGACAAGCTGGGCATTGAGCGACGCCTGCTCACCGCAGGCGAAAACAAGGGCTTGTTGGACCCCTTCAGTCCCCTGAACAAAGCCCAGCGGGCCCATGCCCAGAACATGCTTGAGCACATTCACCGTCAGTTCATCGCCGTGGTGCGCGAAGGGCGCGGCGATCGCTTGAAAGAAACCCCTGAGATGTTCAGTGGCCTGTTTTGGACCGGTGAACAGGCCGTCAAGATGGGCCTGGCCGATGAACTCTCCAACTTGAGCGCCGTGGCGCGCGACGTGGTTCAGGCCGAGGACATCATCGACTACACCCGCCGTGAAAACGTCGCCGAACGACTGGCCAAGCGCTTTGGCGCCGCCGTCGGCGAGGGCGCGATCCAAGCCCTGCGCTCAGTGACCTCGGTGCGCTGAGCACTGATCCTTCAGGGGCCGATCGCATAAACCGCCGGCATGTCTGGGCTGGGCGGCAGGGGGTCTAGACGCCATTGCGCCACCGTCAGGGTGCGCACCGACTGTTCGGGCAAAGTCAGCCCGCTGGCCACGCACAGCCGGGTGCTGTCCTTCAGACCCTGCATCAGTGCCGTCAACATGGCGGCATTGCGATATGGGGTTTCGATCCACATTTGCGTTTGCCCGGTTTTCAGGGCCAGTTGCTCCAGTTGCTTCAAGCGCGCCTGGCGCTGCGACGCATCCTGGGGCAGATAGCCCACAAAGGCGAAGTGTTGGCCATTGAGGCCACTGGCCGCCAGCGCCAGCAGCAGCGACACCGGCCCGACCAACGGCACCACGGGCACCCCGAGCGCGTGCGCCGCCCGAACCACCGAGGCGCCCGGGTCGGCCACGGCGGGCATGCCTGCCTCGCTGACCAAGCCCACGTCATGCCCTTGCAAGGCCGCGCTGAGCATGGGCCTGGCATCGAGCTGACCGTGGTGATCGCCGTGTTTGTGCACGGCGCGCGGCAACTCGCTGATCGCCATTGAGGCAAGGGGGCAGGGCAAGGCGTAGAGGGTGTCGACCCGCTTCAGAAAGGCGCGCAAAGTCTTGGCGTTCTCGGCCACCCAGTGCGTCAAGCGGGCCGCCGTGCGCAGCGTCGATGCGGGCAAGACATCCGACAACGGGGTGGCATCGGACACGCCAAAATCGAGCGGCGTGGGGACCAAATACAGGGTGCCTTTGCGCATCACAACAAGGGCAGGCCGGCCCGGCGCAGCAGTTGACAGGTGCGGATCAGCGGCAGGCCCACCAGCGCGGTCGGGTCGTCGTTGTCGATGGCGTCGAGCAAAGCGATGCCCAAGCCTTCGCTTTTGGCGCTGCCGGCGCAGTCGTAGGGTTGCTCGGCCCGCAAATAGGTTTCGATGGCCTCATCGCTCAGGGGCCTGAAGCGCACCCGGACCTCGGCCAGGTCGCTGGCCTCGAACCCCCGGTCCAAGCAGACCACGCTCAAGGCGGTTTGAAACACCACCACCTGCCCGCGCATGCGCCTGAGCTGGGCCACGGCGCGCGCGTGGGTGCCGGGTTTGCCCAACGGTTCGCCGTTCAAGTCGGCGACCTGGTCCGACCCGATCACCACCGCCTGCGGGTGGCGTTGCGCGACCGCCCGGGCTTTGGCCAGCGCCAGTCGTCGGGCCAGATCAGCCGGGGCCTCGCCCGCCATCGGGGTTTCATCGACCTCGGGACTGTCGACCTCAAAGGGCAGCCCCAGGCGTTGCAACAACTCGCGCCGATAGCGCGAGGTCGAGCCCAACACCAGGGGGCGGGGCAAAGGGGGATTGAAACCGGTCATGCCCCAATTCTCTTACACTGCGGGCATGAAAAAGACTTGGGACCCCATGCGACTGGATGTCCGGGCCTTCGCCCGTGAGTCCGCCACCCTCCATGGCGTCGTCGCGCTGGCCGACATGCCGCGCCTGGCGGCCGAACAGAGCGCCGCGCCAGAGGGGGCCGGGGCCGAGGTGAGTTGGACCTTGACCGGGCAGACCAAAGACCTGCGCGGGGGCGCCCACCAGACCTGGTTGCAGGTGCAAGCCCAGGCCCATCTGGGCATGGTTTGCCAGCGTTGTCTGAACGACATGACCCAGCCTTTGACGGTCGATCGGGCGTTTCGTTTCGTCTCCACCGAACAAGTCGCCGACGCCGAAGACGACCAGTCCGAAGAGGACCTGCTGGTCGCCAGCACCGCTTTTGACGCCATGACCTTGATCGAGGACGAACTCATCCTGGCCCTGCCCCTGGTGCCTCGCCACGACGATTGCCAGCCCCCCGCTTGAGGATCGCCCTGGCCCTGGCGGCCAAAATCGGCTATACTAGAGGGCTTAGTGCGCACAGCGAGCCCAGTGTCGTGAACTTGTTTTCTGTGTGCCCCACCCAACACCTTTTCACGACCAGGAGCCCATCATGGCCGTTCAGCAAAACAAAAAATCGCCCTCCAAGCGCGGCATGCACCGCTCGCACAACGCCCTGGGCGTGCCCGGCCTCGCCGTCGAACCCAACACCGGCGAGACCCACCTGCGTCACCACATCAGCCCGAACGGCTTCTACCGTGGTCGCAAGGTCCTCAAGACCAAAAACGAAGCCTGATCGCTTGTTTCCCCTTGGGCCCGTGTCACCCTGTGCCGCGGGCCTTTATCTTGATGACGGGTTCTCCGCCATTGCCCCCCACCCCACCACCCATCGCCCATGATCCCGATTTCGGTTGATGTCATGGGTGGCGACCACGGACCGGCGGTGACGCTGGCGGCCTGCCGCCAGTTCCTTGACCAGCACCCCGACGCCCACCTGTTGCTGGTGGGGCTGCCTTCTGCGCGCCCCCCGCAGGCCCTGGCGCGCAGCACCTGGATCGACGCCTCCGAGGTCGTCGCCATGGATGACCCGGTCGAGGTGGCCTTGCGCCGCAAGCGCGACTCCTCCATGCGGCGAGCGATCGAGCAGGTCAAAGACGGCCTGGCCCACGCCGCCGTCTCGGCCGGTAACACGGGTGCGCTGATGGCGATTGCCCGTTATGTCCTGAAAACCCTGGACGGCATTGACCGCCCCGCCATCGCCGGCCAATTTCCCAATGCCTTGGGCACCGCCACCACCATGCTCGACATGGGGGCCAACGTCGATTGCACGCCCGAGCACCTGTTGCAGTTCGCCGTCATGGGGTCGGCGCTGGTGTCCGTGCTCCAAGACCGATCTGAGCCCAGCGTGGGCTTGCTCAACATCGGCGAAGAAGTCATTAAAGGCAATGAAATCATCAAAAAAACAGCCGAATTGCTTCGAACTGCCGCTAAAAATGGCGATTTGAATTTTTACGGCAATGTCGAAGGCAACGACATTTTCAAGGGAACGGTCGACATCGTGGTGTGCGACGGTTTTGTGGGCAATGTGGCCCTGAAAGCCAGCGAGGGTTTGGCTGGAATGGTGTCTTCTTTTCTTAAAGAGGGCTTTAAATCCAGCATTTGGGGTTATGTTGCTGCCATTTTCGCTTATCCAGTCTTAAAGCGCTTCAAAAACAAGGTCGATCATCGCCGCTACAACGGTGCCGCTCTATTGGGTTTGCGTGGCTTGGTGTTCAAGAGCCATGGCTCGGCCGACGCGTTTGCTTTTGAGCGGGCCCTGTCGCGGGCGTATGATGCGTCCCATCACCAATTGATGCAAAAAGTACAAGCCCGAATCGCCCATGCGGCCCCCTTGTTGGCGGCCATGGGGGGCGAGCCCGAGACCACCCACCGCACATGAACCCGATCCGTTCCCGCCTGCTTGGCACGGGCAGTTACCTGCCCCCCCATCGCCTGACCAACGCCGACTTGGTCGCCCAACTGGCGCGCGATGGCGTCGAGACCTCGGACGACTGGATCGTCGAGCGCACCGGCATCCGGGCCCGCCATTTCGTCGATCCGGGTGTCGCCACCTCTGATCTGGCCTTGCAGGCCAGCTTGCATGCCTTGCAGGCGGCACAACTGGGCCCCCAGGACATCGACCTGATCATCGTGGCCACATCGACCCCCGACATGGTGTTTCCGTCGACCGCCTGCATCTTGCAGCACAAACTGTCGCAAACCAGCCCCGAGGCGAAAGGCATTTTGGGCGTGCCCGCGTTCGATGTCCAAGCGGTTTGTGCCGGCTTCATCTACGCCTTGGGCGTGGCCGATGCCATGTTGCGTGCGGGCACTGCCCGCCGTGCCTTGGTGGTGGGTGCCGAGGTGTTTTCCCGACTGCTCGATTTTTCCGACCGCACCACCTGCGTGCTGTTTGGCGATGGTGCCGGGGCCGTGGTGCTCGAAGCCGGCGATCAGCCCGCCGGCATTTTGGCCACCGAACTGCGCGCCGATGGGCGACATGTTGACATCTTGTGCGTGCCCGGTCATGTTCAAAACGGCAGCATATTGGGCGACCCGGTCTTGAAAATGGAAGGTCAGGCGGTGTTCAAGCTGGCCGTTGGCGTGCTGGAAGAGGCCGCCCTGTCCGTGCTGGCCAAGGCGGGCTTGCAAAAGACCGACATCGACTGGCTGGTGCCCCATCAGGCCAACATCCGGATCATTCAGAGCACCGCCCGCAAACTGGGGCTGCCCATGGACAAGGTGGTGCTGACCGTGCAAGACCACGGCAACACCTCGGCGGCCTCGATCCCGCTCGCGCTCGACACCGCCGTTCGCCAGGGGCAGATCGTGCGTGGCCAGCGCCTCATGCTTGAAGGCGTGGGCGGCGGTTTCACTTGGGGCGCAGCCCTGGTCCAGTATTAAAGACAGAACGACACCATGACCGCATTCGCTTTTGTATTTCCGGGACAAGGCTCGCAATCGGTGGGCATGCTCGATGCCTGGGGCGACCACCCCGTGGTGCGTGACACCCTGACCGAAGCCAGCCAGGCCCTGGGTGAAGACTTGGGCGCGCTCATCGCTCAAGGTCCCAAAGAAGCCCTGGCCCTGACCACCAACACCCAACCCGTCATGCTGGTGGCGGCCATCGCCGCCTGGCGTGTTTGGCAGGCCGAAGTCGGTGTCATGCCGCTGGCCTTGGCCGGTCATTCCCTGGGGGAATACTCGGCCCTGGTGGCCAGTGGCGTGCTGACTTTGCAACAGGCGGTGCCGCTGGTTCGGCTGCGGGCCCAGGCCATGCAAGAAGCCGTGCCCGTTGGGCAGGGCGCCATGGCAGCGATCTTGGGTTTGCAAGCCCAGCAGGTCGTGCAGGGTTGCGCAGAGGTGGTGGCCGAACTGGGGCCAGATCAAACGGTTTCGGCCGCCAATTTCAACGACCCGGGTCAGACCGTGATCGCGGGCACCAAGGCCGGGGTGGACAAGGCCTGCGAGGCCCTCAAGGCCATGGGGGCCAAGCGTGCCTTGCCCCTGCCGGTGTCGGCCCCCTTTCATTGCAGCCTGATGAAACCGGCCGCCGAGCGTTTGCGTGAGCGACTGGCCCAGGTGCAGTTCCAGCCGCCCAAAATCCCCGTGGTCAACAACATCGACGTCGCCGCCCCCGAGATGGCCGACGCGATCCGCGACGCTTTGTACCGCCAAGCCTTTGGCCCGGTGCGCTGGGTTGAGTGCATTGCCGCGCTCAAGGCGCGCGGGGCCACCCACATCATCGAATGCGGCCCTGGCAAGGTGCTGGCCGGCATGGTCAAGCGCATCGACCCGGACCTGCAAAGTGGCGCTGTGTTCGATCCCACCACCTTGGCCGAAGTTCGCGCCACCCTCGGAGCCTGATCGTCATGACCTCGACCACCTCCCCTCAAATCGCCCTTGTCACTGGTGCCAGCCGCGGCATTGGTGCCGCCATTGCCGACGAGTTGGCGCGATTGGGCTTTTTTGTCGTCGGCACCGCCACCACCGAAGCTGGGGCAGCGGCCATCGGTCAAAGCCTGTCCAGCGTGGGCCGTGGTCAGGGCGTGGCCCTGAATGTGACCGACGCCCAGGCCTGTGACGCGTTGATCGATCGCATCGTCAAAGAACACGGCGGCTTGCACGTGCTGGTCAACAACGCGGGCATCACCCGCGACATGTTGGCCATGCGCCTGAAAGACGAGGACTTTGACGCCGTCATTGACACCAACTTGCGCGCCGTGTTTCGCCTGTGCCGCGCCGTCACCCGCCCCATGATGAAGCAGCGCATGGGGCGCATCATCAACATCACCAGCGTGGTGGGCGCCATGGGCAACCCGGGGCAGGCCAATTACGCCGCCTCCAAAGCAGGGGTGGCGGGCATGACCCGCGCCTTGGCCAAAGAATTGGGCAGTCGTGGCATCACCGTCAACTGCGTGGCCCCTGGCTTCATCGAGACCGACATGACCGCCGCTTTGCCTGAAGCCCAGCAGCAGGCCCTGCTTGCCCAAATCCCCCTCGGGCATTTGGGCAAGCCAGCCGACATTGCCGCCGTGGTGGCGTTTTTGGCGGGTCCTGGCGCGGCTTACGTCACCGGACAGGAGTGGCATGTCAACGGTGGCATGGCCATGGTCTGAAAACGGGCCTGATCGAGATTCACCGCCTTTTTCCAAACCCGCCGTCCCGACAGGGTAAAATGTCGGACATCATTTTTACAACCCTTTGAGGGAACCATGAGCGATATCGAATCACGTGTCAAAAAAATCATTGCCGAACAACTCGGCGTGGAAGAGTCACAAGTCACCAACGAAAAGGCTTTCGTGGCCGATTTGGGCGCCGACTCGCTTGACACCGTTGAATTGGTGATGGCCCTGGAAGATGAGTTTGGCATCGAGATTCCCGACGAAGACGCCGAGAAGATCACCACGGTGCAAAACGCCATCGACTACGCCGTTTCTCACCAGAAGTAATTTGCCAAGTCCATGAGCCGTCGTCGCGTTGTCGTGACCGGTCTGGGTTGTGTCAGCCCCGTGGGCAACACGGTGGCAGATGCCTGGACCAGTCTTTTGGCGGGTCGATCGGGCATTGCCCCCATCACCCGGTTTGACACCTCCGCCTTCTCGGTCAAATTCGCCGGTGAGGTCAAGGGCCTGGAACTCGACGCCTACATCCCGCCCAAAGAGGCGCGGGCCATGGACACCTTCATCCACTACGGCATCGTGGCCGCCATGCAGGCGGTCGCCGATGCCGGCTTGCCCACCGGTGAGGCACTGAGCGACGAACAGGCCGAGCGCATCGGCTGCGTCATCGGCTCGGGCATCGGGGGCCTGCCCCTGATTGAGGACACGCACGCCGAGCTCACCGCCCGGGGGCCGCGCCGCATTTCCCCCTTCTTCGTGCCAGCCTCGATCATCAACATGATCTCGGGCCATGTGTCCATGCGCCTGGGCTTCAAGGGCCCGAACCTGGCGGTGGTCACGGCTTGCACCACAGGCCTGCACAGCATCGGCGAAGCGGGCCGTCTGATCGAATACGGCGACGCCGATGTCATGGTCGCTGGCGGCTCGGAAGCCACGGTGTCCCCGCTGGGCGTGGGCGGGTTCGCCGCCATGCGCGCCCTGTCCACCCGCAACGACGATCCGGCTGCCGCCTCGCGCCCCTGGGACAAAGACCGCGACGGCTTTGTGCTGGGCGAGGGCGCTGGCGTGCTGGTGCTGGAAGAGTACGAGCACGCCAAAAAGCGCGGTGCCCGCATCTACGCTGAACTCTCGGGTTATGGCATGAGCGCCGACGCCGGCCACATGACCGCCCCCAACATGGACGGTCCTCGCCGCGCCATGGTCCATGCCTTGCGCAATGCCGGCGTCAACGCCGACCAGGTCCACTACCTCAACGCCCACGGCACTTCGACCCCTTTGGGCGATGTCAATGAGACCAACGCCATCAAGGCGGCCTTGGGCGACCATGCCCAAAAAATCGTGGTCAGTTCGACCAAGTCCATGACCGGTCACCTGCTCGGTGGCGCTGGCGGCATCGAGAGCGTCTTCACGGTGTTGGCCCTGCACCATCAAAAAATCCCGCCCACCATCAACCTGCACAACCCCGATCCCGAGTGCGATCTGGACTATTGCGCCAACACCGCCCGCGATGCCCGCATCGACGTGGCGGTGAAAAACAATTTTGGCTTCGGGGGCACCAACGGGACCTTGGTCTTCAAGCGCCTGGCCTGACCGCCTGCGGGCCGCGAGCAGACACCGGCTTGCCTTTCTTCTGCGTACATCCCTGGGGGCTTGTGTTTGCGGCCAGTCCCCCCATTTGCCCAGGACGATCGACGCTGGGCGCATGCCACCGGTCTCACCTGACCCCTTGGGGCGGATGGACATGCGCTTGGCGCTACATTGCAGCCTGAAGTCCAACGGAGGAACACATGAACATCACCCCAACCATCGGCCGTCGCATGCTGGGCTTGGGCCTGGCGGCGTTGCTCGCGTTGCCCGTCTTGCCCCTGAGCGCCCACGCCCAGGCGCGCAACCTGCCCGATTTCACCGATCTGGTGGACCAGGTCGGCCCTTCGGTGGTCAACATCCGCGTGTTGGAGAAGGTGCAACGCAACACCCAGGGCGAAGACACCGACGAGGAAATGCAGGAGCTGCTGCGTCGCTTCTTTGGCATTCCCCCCGGTCAGCGCCCCCAGCCCCAGCGCCCGGGACGTCCGCAGCCCGAGGAGCAGCAACGGGGCATCGGGTCGGGCTTCATCATTTCAAGCGACGGCTTCATCATGACCAACGCCCACGTGGTCCAGGGTGCCGATCAAGTCATCGTGACCCTGGCCGACAAGCGCGAGTTCAGGGCCCGCATCGTGGGGACCGACCGACGCACCGACGTGGCTGTCGTCAAGATCGACACCACCGGGCTGCCGGCGGTTCGCATTGGCGACGTGAACCGTCTGCGCGCGGGCCAATGGGTCATGGCCATAGGTTCACCGTTTGGCTTGGACAACACCGTCACCGCAGGCATCGTCAGCGCCAAGCAGCGCGACACCGGCGACTACCTGCCTTTCATTCAGACCGACGTCGCCATCAACCCGGGCAACTCGGGGGGGCCGCTCATCAACATGAACGGCGAGGTCGTGGGCATCAACAGCCAGATCTATTCCCGCTCAGGTGGCTTCATGGGCATCTCGTTTGCGATCCCGATCGACGAGGCCATGCGCATCAGCGACCAGTTGCGCACCAGTGGCCGGGTCCAGCGGGGCCGCATCGGGGTGCAGATCGACCAGGTCAGCAAAGAGGTGGCCGAGTCGCTGGGTCTGAACCGGACCCAGGGCGCCTTGGTGCGCGGCGTGGAACCTGGTGGTCCTGCCGACAAGGCCGGCATCGAGGCGGGTGACATCATCTTGCGCGTCGACAGCACCCCGATCGAGAAAGCCAACGATTTGCCGCGCCAAATCGGCAGCCTCAAGCCTGGCACCCGTGCCACCCTGCAGGTCTGGCGCCGGGGGGCCAGCCGCGACATCGGGGTCACCATTGCCGAAGTAGAGCCCGATAAAACCGCGGCCCGTGCGCGACCCCCTGCCGAGGAGAAAAAGGGCACCGCCGTGGCCAAACAGTGGGGCTTGAGCGTGAGCGAGCTCAGCGACGAGCAACGCCGCGAGTTGAAGATCAAGGGTGGCGTGCGGGTGGACCAAGCCCTGGACATGGCCGCCCGTGCTGGACTGCGCGAGGGCGATGTGATCACCGCCATCGCCAACACCGACGTGCGCACGCTCGCCGATTTCGAGTCGGTGCTGTCGCGACAGGATAAAAACCGCCCCCTCAATGTCCTGTTTCGCCGGGGCGAGTGGGCCCAATACACCCTGATTCGACCTGGGCGCTGAACTCCCCCATCCCCAATCCCTGATCCAGATTGGGGGTATTGACCCCGGCATTGGCATGCTGGCGACAGAGGAAAAAAATATTTTTTCTCTGAATTAAGTTAGTAAACACAAACTTCTTTCGTTTTTTACATCACTTTTTGTATAGAATATGGGGTTAGATCCAATCAATGCGTTATATGAGTGGGCAGCCCCGTCACGATGCGAGATGTTCATGCTTCGTTCACCACGCGTCCACAGCGTGCCCACAAGTTGTCCCATGGATGCCCAGACAGGACTGTGTATAAACTGTGAATAATCTTTCGTTGTCAGCCCGCAACGCCCCCCGCGCGTCGCATTTCGGGGCTTCCCCGTCCTCGCTTTTTGCCTACAATGAAGTTCCAACTTTCGCAGTTGCCATAGATGGTTGGTTCAGGGCGCGTCAGACATGACGCGCCCTTTTTTCATACGATGCACCATTGAATTCAAACACTTGAACACGGCCTTTGATGAAGCACATCAGAAACTTTTCGATCATCGCCCACATTGATCACGGCAAATCCACCTTGGCGGATCGCATCATCCAACGATGTGGTGGACTCGCCGAGCGCGAGATGGAGGCGCAGGTGCTCGATTCGATGGACATCGAGAAAGAGCGTGGCATCACCATCAAGGCGCAGACCGCTGCGCTCAGCTACACCGCCCGCGACGGGCAGACGTACAACCTGAACCTGATCGACACGCCGGGCCATGTGGACTTCTCTTATGAGGTCAGTCGATCGCTGTCGGCCTGTGAGGGCGCTTTGCTGGTGGTCGATGCCAGTCAGGGGGTGGAAGCCCAGACCGTGGCCAACTGCTACACGGCCCTGGACCTCAACGTCGAGGTGCTGCCCGTGCTCAACAAAATGGATCTGCCCCAGGCCGACCCCGACGCCGCCAAGTCCGAGATCGAGGACGTGATCGGCATTGACGCGACGGACGCCATCCCTTGCTCGGCCAAGACCGGCATGGGCGTGGAAGACATCCTCGAAGCCATCGTCGCCAAGATTCCGGCCCCGCGGGGCCAAGCCGACGCGCCCTTGCGCGCCATGATCATTGACTCATGGTTCGACAGCTACGTCGGCGTGGTCATGCTGGTGCGGGTGGTCGACGGTCAGCTGCTCAAGGGCGAGCGCATACGCCTGATGGCCACGGGCGCCTGCTACGAAGCCGGCAGTCTGGGCGTCTTCACCCCCGCCAACCAGCCGCGCGACAGCTTGAAGGCTGGCGAAGTGGGCTACATCATCGCGGGGATCAAAGAGCTCAAAGCCGCCAAGGTGGGCGACACCGTCACCTTGGAAAAGAAGTTGCCCAACAACGCCGGCAGCGCCACCGAGCCATTGCCCGGCTTCAAAGAAATCCAGCCTCAGGTGTTTGCGGGCCTGTACCCCACCGAGGCCAACCAATACGACGCCTTGCGCGACGCCCTGGAAAAACTGCAGCTCAACGACGCCTCGCTCCAGTTCGAGCCCGAGGTGTCGCAGGCCTTGGGCTTTGGTTTTCGTTGTGGCTTTCTGGGTTTGCTCCACATGGAGATCGTGCAAGAGCGGCTGGAGCGCGAGTTTGACCAAGACCTCATCACCACCGCCCCCAGTGTGGTCTACCAAGTGGTCAAGGGCGACGGCGAGGTCATCATGGTGGAAAACCCGTCCAAGATGCCCGAGCAAGGGCGCATCCAGGAAATCCGTGAGCCGATCGTGACCGTGCACCTGTACATGCCCCAAGAGTATGTTGGCCCCGTCATGACCCTGGCCAATCAAAAACGCGGTGTGCAGCTCAACATGGCCTACCATGGCCGCCAGGTCATGCTGACCTATGACCTGCCGCTGGGCGAGATCGTGCTCGACTTCTTTGACAAGCTCAAATCCGTCAGCCGCGGTTACGCCTCGATGGATTACGAGTTCAAAGAATACCGGCCCTCCGACGTGGTCAAGGTCGACATCTTGCTCAATGGTGAAAAAGTCGATGCCTTGTCCATCATCGTGCACCGCACCCAGGCCCAGTACCGGGGCCGGGCTGTGGCGGCCAAGATGCGCGAGATCATCAGCCGCCAGATGTTTGACGTGGCGATCCAGGCCGCCATCGGCGCCAACATCATCGCTCGCGAGACCATCAAGGCCTTGCGCAAGAATGTGCTGGCAAAATGCTATGGGGGTGACATCACGCGCAAGCGCAAGTTGCTCGAAAAGCAAAAGGCAGGCAAAAAACGCATGAAACAAATCGGATCGGTCGAGGTGCCCCAAGAGGCGTTCCTGGCCATATTGCAAGTAGAGGAATGACGATGCCCACGATCACCGCCTTTGTCCTGGCGGCCTTTGCCAGTTATGCGGGCAGCTGGTTTCTCGGCATGCACGAAGGCAACTTCGCCCTTCTGTTGTTCATGGCCACGGTCGTCTCGGGCATTTATTGGGTGCTGGAGAAATGGGTCTTTCTGCCGCGGCGCATCACCGCCGCCCAGGCCCTTGAAGCCCAGGCGCACTCGCGCCGCGAAGAGCTGCAGCGCATGGGCATTCAAAAGGTCGACATTGACCTGACCCAAGCCCGCCAGGAGGCGTTGCGCCAGCCCTGGTGGCTGGACTGGACCGCGGGCCTGTTTCCGGTCATCGCCGTGGTGTTCCTGTTGCGGTCGTTTTTGTTCGAACCCTTCAAAATTCCTTCTGGCTCCATGATCCCCACGTTGTGGGTGGGCGACCTCATCCTGGTCAACAAATTCCACTATGGCCTGCGCCTGCCGGTGCTCAACACCCCAATCACCGCTGGCAAGCCGGTCGAGCGTGGCGACGTGATGGTGTTTCGCTATCCACCCAAGCCCAGCTTGGACTACATCAAGCGCGTGGTGGGGGTGCCGGGCGACGAAGTCGCTTACCTGAACAAGCAACTCACCATCAATGGGCAACCCGTGCCCAAAGCGGCGTTACCGGACTTCTTTGACGAAGACAGCCTGCGTTACGCCAAGCAGTTTTCCGAACAAATGCCCACCGGCAGCAAGCCGGGGCAACCGGGGCCGGCCAAGACCGTGCGCCTGCTCAATGACGCCGATCGTCCCGCCTTCATCCCGGGGGCCGAGGACTTTCCCTTCAAGGACCAGTGCCGCTACAGCGTCGAAGGGGTGGTCTGCAAGGTGCCACCGGGCCACTATTTCATGATGGGCGACAACCGAGACAACTCGCTCGATTCCCGTTACTGGGGCTTTGTGCCCGAGGCCAACATCGTCGGCAAGGCCTTTTTGGTTTGGATGAACTTCGGCCATCTGGGCCGCATCGGTTTCTTCGATTGACCCCCCATGGCCGAGTTGTCCGCGCCACTGTTGGCCTTGCAAGAGCGGTTGCAACATCGCTTTGGCCAGCCGGCTTTGCTCCAGCTCGCGCTCACCCACCGCAGCTTCAGCGGGCAGCACTACGAACGGCTTGAGTTTTTGGGCGATTCGGTGCTCAACCTCTCAATCAGCCAAATCCTGTATCAGGCCCTGGGCGAGCTGACCGAGGGCGAGCTCTCACGCATCCGCGCCAACCTGGTTCGACAAGAAACCCTGCACCAGTTGGCCGTCGACCTGGGCCTGCCGGGTTTGGTTCGGCTGGGCGAGGGCGAGTTGCGCTCGGGGGGCGTCCAGCGCCCTTCGATCTTGGCCGATGCCCTCGAAGCGGTGATCGGCGCGGTATTTCTTGACGCTGGTTTTGATGCCGCCAACGCCCTCGTGCAGCGCCTCTACGACCGGGTCCAGATCACCCCCCACATGCCCGCCAACACCAAGGACGCCAAGACCGAGCTGCAAGAGCGGCTCCAGGGTCGACGTCTGAAGTTGCCCTTGTACCGCGTCATCGACACCCATGGCGCCGCCCACCAACAGGTTTTCGAGGTCGAGTGCGAGGTGCCCGAACTGGGCCTGCGCCAGCGCGGGCGTGGTCCCTCACGGCGCGCGGGCGAACAAGCCGCCGCCCAGTCCATGCTCGAGGCCATCTTGAAAGCCCACCCATGACCCCATCCGACCAGACGCCCGACACCCCCGACCTGTCGGGCGACCCGCCCCCCCAAGCGGACGGGCCCCAACGTTGCGGCTTGATCGCCATCGTCGGCCGACCCAATGTGGGCAAATCGACCTTGCTCAACGCCCTGGTCGGCCAAAAAATCAGCATCACCTCGCGCAAGGCGCAGACGACCCGACACCGCATCACGGGCATCCGGACCGCGGGCGACACCCAGTTCATTTTTGTCGACACCCCGGGTTTTCAGACCCGTCACACCAACGCGCTCAACCGCTCGCTCAACAAAACCGTGCTGGGCGCCGTCAGCGACGTGGACCTGGTGTTGTTCGTGGTCGAGGCCGGGCAATTCAGCATGGCCGACGCCAAGGTGTTGTCTTTGTTGCGTGCCGAAACCCCGGTGCTGCTGGTCGCCAACAAGCTCGACGCGGTGCACCGGCGCAGCGACATCGCCCCCTGGCTACGCGACATGCAGCAGCGCCACCCCTTTGCCGAATTTGTTCCGATGTCGGCGAAAAACCCCAAGGACATCGTCCGACTGCTGGACATTTGCCGCCAGCACCTGCCCGCGCAGCCCTGGTGGTATGCCGAGGACGAACTCACCGACCGCAGCGAAAAGTTTCTGGCCAGTGAGATCGTGCGGGAAAAATTGTTTCGTCTGACGGGCGACGAGTTGCCCTACACCTCGACCGTCGTGATCGACCAGTTTGAAGAAGAGCCAGGCCGCACGGCCAGTCGCATGGTGCGCATCGCCGCCACCATCGTGGTCGAGCGCGATGGCCACAAGGCCATGGTGATCGGCGAGCAGGGCGAGAAACTCAAGCGCATCGGCACCGAGGCCCGCGTCGAACTGGAAAAACTGCTCGACGCCAAGGTGTTTTTGCAACTCTGGGTCAAGGTGCGCTCGGGCTGGGCCGACGACGAGGCCCGCGTGCGCAGTTTTGGCTACGACACCTGAGGGCGGGTCTCGTCCTCAGGGCAGTGCATCGAGGGCCTGCAGGTAGCGCGCGTCCACCATCAGGTCGTCCCAGGCCAGCGCCGCTTGGGCGGGCAGCAGGGCGCGTCGTCGCCGTTCGCTGGCCTCGCTGGCGGACCAGTGGCCCTTGAGCAAGGTCTCGGCCAAGCCATCGAGCAACTCATCCACGGCGCGCCCCTGCCCTGGGGCGCTGGGCATGCTCTGGTTGCACAACAGCACCAAGTCGCAACCCGCTTGCAGGGCCGCCACGCCCGCCTCGGTGTAACTGACCACGCGACCATCGATGCGGCGCGCCCCCTCCATCGAGAGGTCATCGCTGAAGATCGCGCCCTCGAAGCCGAGCTGGTGGCGCAAGATGTCTTGCAGCCAGCGCGACGAAAAACCTGCGGGTCGCGCGTCCACCTTGGGGTAGATCACATGCGCGGGCATGACGCTGGACAGCATGGTGCCCAAGGCCGCGTAGGGCCAAGCGTCTTCCCTCAAAATGGCGCTCAGCGAGCGCCGATCGATCGGGATCTCGGTGTGCGAGTCGGCCCGGACAAAGCCGTGACCCGGAAAGTGCTTGCCGCAGTTGCCCATGCCCGCGCTCAGCAGGCCTTGCATCACGCTTTGCGCCAGCACCGTGACCACCCGGGGGTCGCGATGGAACGCGCGGTCGCCGATCACCCCGCTGCTGCCAAAGTCCAGGTCCAACACCGGCGTGAAACTGAAATCCACCCCACAGGCGCGCAACTCAAGCGCCAGCACCAGCCCGCAGGCCGCCGCCGAGCGCATCGCGCGCAGCGCCCCACGGCCCGGGCGTTGGGGATCGTCTTGCATCCACATCTCACCCAGGGCTCGCATGGGCGGCAGGTGGGTGAATCCATCGGTGCGAAAGCGTTGCACCCGTCCCCCCTCGTGGTCGACGCAAATCAACACGTCGCTTCGCAACGCTTTGATTTCGGCGCACAAATCGACCAGTTGGCGGCGGTCTTGCCAGTTGCGACCAAACAAAATCAGACCGCCCGTCATCGGGTGGCGCAAGCGTTGCTTATCGACGTCGCTCAGGCGCGTGCCGGCGATGTCCAAAATCAGGGGGGCATGGGGCGTCATGGCAGAAATCCAATCAGGGGGAGGGCGGTGGCAACCGATCGACCACCACAAAACTCACGGCGTAATCCGTTTCATCGCTCAGGCTGACGCGCGCTTGCAGACGTCTGGCCTCGAACCAAGCCTTGAGCTCACCGTGCAGCACCAGGGTGGGCTCGCCGCTGGCCTGTCGACCCACCTCGCAACGCAACCAGGTCATGGGCATGCGCATGCCCAGGCCGATGGCCTTGCTGAACGCTTCCTTGGCCGAAAACCGGGTGGCGACGAAGCGCACCCCGCGTTCCGGCCAGCGCGCGCTGCGGGCCCGCCAGGTGGCCAACTCGTTCTCGCACAGCACCTTGGCGGCGAAACGCTCGCCGTGCCGATCCAAGGCGGCGGCGATGCGGCGCACGTCGCAGATGTCGGTGCCGATGCCGTAAATCATGCCGCCACTTGGCACGCCGCCAAATAAGCACGTACCGTTTCCGTGTAGCCCAGTTCCAGCGCGTCGGCGATCAGGGCGTGGCCAATCGACACCTCAAGCAACTGAGGCACCGCGCGCAACAGGTCGGGCAAATTGGTGCGGTTCAAGTCATGCCCCGCGTTCACCCCCAAACCCACCGCCTGGGCGGCGCGGGCGCTGTCGACAAAGCGCTTGAGCACCTCGGCTTGGCGTGGACCCCCGTGGGCTTGGGCGTAGGGCTCGGTGTACAACTCCACCCGATCGGCGCCACAGTCTCGGGCCAGCGCCATCTGATCGGCCTGGGCGTCCATGAACAGGCTCACCCGCACCCCCAGTTGGTGGCACTCGTCGATCAGCGGACGCAGGCGCGCGCCGTCTTGGGCCAGCGACCAGCCGTGGTCGCTCGTGAACTGGCCTTCGCCATCGGGGACAAAGGTCGCCTGCTGGGGTCGCCACTCGCGCACGACATCCATCAGGTTGTGAAACGGGTTGCCTTCGATGTTGAACTCGCGCTCGGGCCACTGGCGCAAGAGCAAGGCCAGGTCACGCACGTCGTCGGCCCGGATGTGCCGTGCATCGGGTCGAGGGTGGACCGTGATCCCCTGCGCGCCGGCCTGCAAGCACTGCAAGGCGGCCCGCGTCACGCTTGGAATCCCCAAATGGCGCGAGTTGCGCACCAGGGCGACTTTGTTCAGATTCACACTCAAAGACGTCATCGCTTGATTATCTCGCCATATCCCTTGCAGAAATTGGCAGAAATTGGGGTCTGACCCCAATTAGTTTCGACTAATTGGGGTCAGACCCCAATTTCTGTGACCCCAATTTGTTCAAAGCCCTTGAAGGTCCATCATCAACTGTCGCGTTTTGAGCACCTCGGCGCCGCAGTGGTGGTGGATCATGACCCGCATCTGCTGTTGCAGGGCCGAGCGGTCCTCGGGGCTCCACTGCGCCAACAACCGCACCAGGTCGGCAAAGGGGTGATCGCCCTCGATGGCCTGCTGCAAGGCCGACCATCGCGCCCCCACCAGACGCAAGCGCCGCGGTTCGTCGTCGCCACCTTCTGGCGTTGGCGACAGGCGCAAGCCACCCTCGGGCACCAGGTCATAGGGGGCATCGGCGCTCAGGTCTTGCAGGCTCAGGGTTTGCAGGTTCAAGCTGGGCAACACGCCAATGTCGCGCAGCAACACCAGTTCAAAGGCGCGCAGCGCCGGTGCCACCGCCCCTTCCCCCCCCTGGGCCAGCATCAGAACCGCCTGGCGGTAGCAGTCAAACAAGGCCGGGTGCGGGTCGTCGCGTGCCAGCAAACGCAACATCAACTCGTTGAGGTAAAAGCCCGACAGCAGGGCATCACCTGTGGGCATGACGTGCCCGCCCAGCCACTCGGCAGATTTCAGGGTTCGGATTTCGCCATCGCCCCCCAAATTCAGCGACAGCGGCTGCAGGGGCAACAGCACCGGTCTGAAACTGGAGGTCGGTCGCTTGACCCCCTTGGCCGCCACCGCCAGTCGCCCATGGTGGCGGGTCAGGACCTCGAGGATCAGGCTGGACTCGCTCCACGGGTATTGGTGCAGCACAAAGGCGGGCTCGTGGGTCAGGGTGCGGCTTTTGCTCATGTGACGGGGCAAGGGTTGCGTGCATTGTGCAACAAGCCCGTCAGACTCGGGCCGCACATCCGGCCGACCTACAATAGGGGGCTATGTCCGCAAACACCCCCAGCACCGATCCGGCGACCCCGGCCGCCGATGAAAACCAACTGATCGCCGAGCGCCGCGAGAAACTCAAAACCCTGCGCGAGCGTCATCGCGCCGGTGGTCCGGTGCCCTCTCCAAATGATTACAAGCCGGCCCATCACGCGCACGACTTGCACGAACTCCATGGTGGCAAAGCCGCCGAGGCCCTTCTGGCCGAAGGGCATACCGCCCGCGTCGCGGGGCGCATGATGCTCAAGCGGGTCATGGGCAAGGCCAGTTTCGCCACCTTGTCTGACGCGACCGGTCGCATCCAGATCTACATCGCC
>JACCDX011643262.1_pt1 | contig 28212 bp, 89 predicted proteins | sample 7449681 | NCBI WGS metagenome assembly JACCDX01 (sample SAMN15323450, study PRJNA562643) | freshwater metagenome | isolation source: river surface water | place: USA:Blue River Watershed | collected 2017-08-18
AAATGGTGTGCAGAAACTTGGGGCCATAGTAAAGAATTAAATGATTGGTTAGAAGATATGCTTCATGATGTAAATCAACGAGTTTGTTGTAATGATCATTGGTGTTATCAAAATGACGAATTTTATTGTAGGATATATTTTCGAACTGATAAAGAATTAAGTTTGTTTTTACTTAAATGGGCGAGTTAAAAATAATAAACACTTCTGTTAATGATTTTATTCTGTTATTAGAAGAATTAAAATCCAATGGGTTAATTCTCAATAAAGACTTTGAGTGGTGTTTTCAACCTAGTAAAGTTATCGAAACTTTCGACGATACGTGGAAAATGGAGGACCGACATTGGATTATTAAATTCTATGATCCAAAACAACTTACGTTTTATACATTAAAATGGCACTCGATGACGATTTAGATGCATTATTAGATCCGTGGCATTGGGAATGTGTTACTGTAAATCATGAGCCTATCGGAAAACTGATTCAATGGTGTAAAAAACAAGGTTGGCATTCTGGCGTTGATTATTATATTGCTACGAATGACTTTCATCCTATGTATACAACCGAGTGGGGTCGATTTAATTTAGATAAAAGTCGAAAATACGACTTCTTGTTCAAAAATGAAAAACATGCTACAATGTTTAGACTGTACTGTTCGTCACAATAAAGGACTCGCAAATGAACACTCCTGCAATTAACAATGCAATCACTAATGTTACTCAAGCATTGGATAACATTGACCTTGGTCCGAACAAGATCCAAATGAAAACCGGAAAGGCAAAAAGTTGGCTCGGAGAATATCATTGGGCTAGTCTTGCAAAAGATCCTGATGCCGACGATAATACTGATCCTGCTATTGAATGGTGTTTGGAACATTTTGGCAAAAGTGGTGCTAGGTGGTATCCTTATAATGGAAAATTCTTTTTCAAAGACGAAAAAGACATGAGTATGTTTATTCTAAGATGGTCGTGAAAAAACTTATTCCAAATGACATTACCGTAACCGAACAAATAAAGCTACGAGATGATATTATATCTGCTATTTGCAAATGGAGCGGCCACAGACAGTTAGAAAAAATTGATCTAACTAAACTAGAAGCCGAATCTGGTATACGGTGTTGGTATCTGGTGTCTGCAAAAACCTTTGTAGATCTAGAATGTGTAGATGAAAAATTGTATATGTGGTTTATGTTGAAGTGGTTATGAAACGATCAACAATTCATAAAATTTCATTCGGTAAAAATCGATATCACCAACATATTGAAATGTATAATTGGTGTGAAAAGCATTTCGGTTACGGCAAATGGCTTACGGGCACACCAAACAGTTGGGTAGGATTAGAAAATCTAAATTGGAGTGTTGATAGTATGTTTGGTAATACTACATTTGCTTTCAAAGATCCAAAACATTTATCTATGTTTTTACTGAGGTGGACATGAGAGCTAGTATTTGGTATCGCTCCGACCAACATCAACCTGATGAATCAGGCTACTACCTTTCCTATCGTGGTTGGGGCCTGGGTGGCAAAGCAGACGGTGATAGTGCGTATGGATATTTGTGGTACAGTAAGAAAACTACTAAATGGTATGAATATCAAGGTGATGAACGATCCATGCATCCAAGTATCTGTATGGTTTATTATTGGACTGATGCTACACCAGATGACTGGGTAGATAACGACCAAGTACGAGGCCACTGTCAACCCATCTCTAATAATCCTACATTAAAAAGTGCTTGGCAAGATGTGTTAGCTGCTATTGAAAAATTTAAAATAATCGAAGCATTAGTAAAGCAGGCGTAATATGGGATATAAACTTTCTATTGAACGCCATGAAAACAACGGAATTAATGCTGATGCTTTTGGTAATTTCATCATGCATTATATCGACCTTTGGGAGCCAGAAGGCTTCGACGGGAAGTTTGACAACGTTCTAAAAACATACGGTGCCAAAAATATATTGGGCGAGCCAGCTATAGAGTTTGAAACTGAACAACAGGCACTATTTTTTATTTTGAGGTGGTCATGCGCGAGTCCCAAAAAATAAAGGCAAACATTTTAGGAATGATTGTTAAAGAATCAAACGTCTATCACGGGCGAAATGAATGCATATTTTTTGGTCGGAGTGGATTGGCCATTAAATGGTGGATACGAGACCAATTTGGTAAGACTGACGATTTAGTATATATCACCGGTGATATTGATAATTCAGTTCGCCCAGATTGTGAGGCATTGATTACTGATCAACAACTTACAATGACTTTGTTAAAATGGCATGGCTGAAGATTATACCTACATAGAAATGTCACCAAATCGGTTTGATGAAATGAATAAATGGTGTGCAGAAAATCTATATCACGGTGGTCACTACGAACCTGACTGGTACAGTCAATTTCCATACATTATATTTTACAATAAACAAGAATATATACTGTTCTTATTGAGGTGGGCATGATCGAACTAAAATTAAATCTTATTCCAGACATTGATCGAAAATTGTGGAAAAAGTATGTTGATTTGGGATTCAGCTACAACAAGTATGGGTATCGAGGATTCCGAGATTATATCGAAAAAACTAATCAAGGAGTTAAAACTTCTGGCAGCACCTACGGCGGAGTAATTTTGTATTTTGAAAAAGAATCCGATGCTACGCTATTTTTGTTGAGGTGGACATGACACAATATACAAGGAGATCCGACGATAAAGCCACTGATATGATGTGGGATGCTGGTCTTGGCGGCTGCGGCCCTTATATTCATTGTAGTTGTGGAGAAGATCATTCTCAATCCGATGAAGAATTTGAAGACTCGGGTGGATTTAGGTATATTGAACTAGGTGGTTTATTATTTGTAGAAGACTGCGAGGGCTGCGAAAAACGATTGGGCAAGTACGAAAGATTTATCTGGGACAATCGTGATACTATTCGTCGCTATTTAAAAACTCGCATCGACCAAGAAAAGGCCTGGGCAGATCAAGAGCATTTGTTAAACACATTGGCAGGATTCTAAAATCATGAAATATTGGAATAAGGATAAAGAGATTAGACGACGGTGTTGGATCAAAGTTTCTAGATCTAAAAATCTATACCATGTAAGCGACGCGGAACTTAAACGTTGGTGCCAGCAACAACCGAGCACAGGAAAATTTTACGTCTATTACGGGACTGATACTTGGTGGTTTGAAAAATCAGAAGATGCTAGTTGGTTTATTTTAAAATGGGCATGAGTAATTATCCAAGAAATGAGCGATACGAATTGTTCACATACAGTCGTAAAACGTATTCGTTCGATGATCCAACTTTTGGAGCGGATCCTGCTATTGTCGATGCACCGGACGAAATGTGGACATGGCTGCGAAATCAAGAAGGATGTGACCCAATGGATGATACTAACGTAGCCTATTATCTCGAACCTAAAACTTATATTATTTGGAAGTTGAAGTGGACATGAAGGTAAAAGATACATTAGAAGTGGATAAAATTTACTCTACTTTATCCAATAAAATACTAAACTTTACTCAAGGAACCAATCATCGTTATACTGGCCGTTGGGAAGCCATCGCTTACATTAAAAAAAATTTCCCCAGTGTTTCATGTCCATTTTTGAATCCCGAAATGTTGTCATGGTGCGAAAGTAACTTTGGAAATGATTGGGTTTGGAATTGGACTACCGTTTATTTCAAACACGAAAAAGATAAGGTATTCTTTTTGTTGAGGTGGACATGAATAAAGAAAAATTTATTGTTAAACTTAATCATCACAATCGTCTTCAATTTCCTGATTACTTTGTAAACTTTGTCAATTATTGCCATGATGTGGCAGAAAAAAATAGTTGGGATATCAATACCGTAATAAACTATGAACTAAAACCACATGGCAGATGGATTCTTACTAAAACACAGGGTTCTTATCTGCGTTGGGACGATCCAAAATATCATACCGCATTTGTGTTGAGATGGTCATGAGTTATATTTTTTATAGTTCAGTAGACAAGCCGTTTAGATACACTGAAGAAATACTGAAATGGGCTAAAAATAATTGTCCCTCATACATTACCAATGACGTCGCATGGCAAGAAGATGGCCAGTATTATCGGTTTTATTTTTCTGACGAAAAAGATTACATGATGTGTTTGTTGAGGTGGACATGAAATCTGTTTATCTATCAGATGAGAATATGCCATATGAAGAAGCCAACAAAAAATTTGTTGATGCAGATTGTTGGGCTACAAATAATTGTCCAAGTTACAAAGATTATGAAGTTGTTGATGTATCAGATTGTTCAAATTATTGTGATCAAATTGCGGTGTATGAGTTTGGTGACGGGAAAGATGCAGCATGGTTTGCGTTGAGGTGGACATGAAATTTAAACACTGTACACAGATCTCGCCCAATGAGTGGGCATTGTACTTTGTTACTAACACTGAAACTTTTGATTCTGTCTACAATTGGTTTACACAAACTCTAATACACGAAACTGATTTTATGGCCGCATGGAGATCCGATAGAACCAGTCTTACTGTATTCATACGGAACGAACAGGCGCTAATTATTTCTTTGTTGAGGTGGACATGAAATTTGCTAAAGCAAAAGATACTGTATTAGTAATAATTGATTATAAATGGTATTTTTCGCTGCAACACGAAATCGATGATTGGTGCTTTGATATGTTTGATTATTATCCAAGAGAAGGAATGGTATTGTCGTTTTACCATCAAAAAGATTTGGTAACATTTTTGTTGAGGTGGTCATGACCACAATTATAATTAGTTGTCCAATAACTTGGCATGAACAATGTGCTTGGATATGTGCCAATTGTAAAAATTGGGTAGATAGAACCGTTTGGTGGCAATGGCAGATAGGCTATGACGATATCTATTTTGAATTAGAAGATCGTGATGCTACAATGTTTATGTTGAGGTGGTCATGATATCCAACGTTGTAGTTTCTGATTCGGTTCGATCATTAAGATATTATCGTAAATCTTCCCATGCGCCAGTATTGCAATGGTGTCTTGATAATATCAAACCAAATGTTAATTCCGAATGCATTATGTATGGAAAATATGCATGGTCCTGGGAAAGACACCGAGAGTATATTTACTTCACATTTGGCAGAGAATCTGATATGATCAATTTTATATTGAGGTGGTCATGAAAGAAATAGTAAGTTTGTTCAGTCATTATGACTTTTATGGTTGGCAAGATGCATTAGAAATCGACGGAGATGTAGATAAGTACCAGCAAATGGTATTATGGATCCGCCATAACATTAAAAATCCAAGAGATAATGTAGTTTGGATCTACGCACATAAACCCGTGTTTCGTTTTCGCAAAAGTAAAGATCAGGTTTTGTTTTTGTTGAGGTGGTCATGAAAATTACAAAATATTGGGAAATTTCTGCTAATGACATAAGCGTAAATGATTTTGATTTTTTATTAAAATTAAATTGCGATGTTGAAATTATTGAAGCAGAAAGGAAAAATTTTTCTACTCCATCTGGCCGCACTTATGTGGTTATAACTAGTCCGCAAAAAATAATGATCAAAACCACTTGCGAAAAACAAGAAATTGTGTTATTATTAAAGTACGATTCTAAGTTAATTTTTATCAATCAAACAAATGAATTTGATTAACAAATATCGTCTTTGGAAAGAAAAACGATTTCTAAAAAAACACGGCTGCGAAACTCGCGAACAATATAATTATAAGTACGACCCTGACATAAACAAGCTTGCCACTAGAATAAAAGATTTCTATTACGGCTATCCATATATCTATTGTTTCGAAATGCATGATCACATTATATATGAATGGGATATAGTATACGATGGTGTCTATGTCGCCACTAATTGGTGCAAAGAGAAGCTAACAGACAAGTTTCGTTTTGACTTTCACCGTTGTAATCGGAAACCGTCTACTGCTAATGAATGGGAAATAAATGAGTTATTCGGCGGCGACTACATTTTCTTTGCTTGCAAGGACCCAAAAGATTATACAATGTTTTTGTTGAGGTGGTCATGATAGTAGTAGATATAATGCCCTACTGGAAAAATCTAACAAATTGGTATTGGTCAACCGAAAACTATAGGGACGGATTTAGTATTCTAGAAATACTAGAACACGACTACGGCGCCCGAAAAGTTGGCCCGGCGCTCGGGAATTCAATTCCTATGGAGTTCCCTGATGAAAAAGCGTATACGTTGTTTGCGTTGAGGTGGTCGTAATGAAGATTGATTATATGGCGTTTTGGCGTGCCGTTAATGACTGGGAAGAAAGTGCTCCAACTGAATTATTACTTAGTATTCCTGCTCTAAAAAATCATATGATTGAAGAATATGGAATCAAGTTTTCCTCTATGTCCCCTACGATGAGTGTAGATGACGTTGAAATTGTTGATGAAAAAAATACTTGATATTTTTGTTGAGGTGGGCATGAAAATTACACAAAACCAAATCAAGCATCAAATTAATAATTGTTTCGAAGCATTTGACCCTTCATGGCCATCGTCTTTCGGGACACCCCAGCAAATAAATGGATTCACACAGCATCTTGAAAAAACCGCTGGAATAAAAATTGAAATAGGAGTTGACATAGGAACTAAGGGTTTGGCTTACAAAATAAAAAGTATAGACGTCCTTGATGAATCCAAATTAACTTGGTGGATACTAAAATGGTCATAACTAAAAATAACAAGCCACTACTTTCAGGACCCTCTGTCCAAATCTATTATCCAGAGCGTTGGACTTGGCAGGATTATCTGCGAGAGTTAGAACTACGATGCTGCCACTGGGTAGTTAAAAACAAACTGAGTATGCAGGATGTAAATGCCATCATGCAGGACCTGTATCCAGGACCATACCGTGTTGTAGAAAAGTATCTGTTAGGCAGAATGGTTATTGGATTTAGTTTAGAATTCGATGATCCTAAAGAAAAAACTTTTTGGCTATTGAAAAACTCATGAATACTACAATTAAATTACCCGAGTCTCCCATAACAGTATGGGATAACAAAATCCTGGTAGACTACCCATTTATATACCAATTAAACAGATTTGGTATTTATAATGACGCAGTAAAATTTGCAAGCGAAAACTTTAATAAAGGTTCATATACTTGGAAAGGCACGAAGTTCTTTTTTAAGAATGAAAAAGATGCTATTTGGTTCGCATTGAGGTGGACATGAGCAATTTAACATTGACACGCGAAGATATTTGTCATCATACTCCGCCTTGTGAAGCAACGGAATGGCTAGAATTTACTGTAAGTAATTATAGAACATATCATAGAGCATATCATTGGTTGCGAGAAGTTCGTAATCAAAAGGTTGTCTTTTCAGATGGTGTTAAAGATGAGAGTGGGAATTACACCGGTGAATACAAGTTTAAGTTTTTGTGTAAACATGAATTCATACTGTTTGCGTTGAGTTGGTCATGACAGTAACTTATAAAGAATTAAAAGGATTCCCAGGAGTTCAGATACCCGTTCTACATCGAGTAAAGTATGCTGAGACTGTAGACGATGTAATATCTATGTATCAACGAAGTTACAAGGATTACTTAGTAGATGAGTGGCTAAAGGAATACTGTGAAAGTAATTACTATCATAGCCCAGGTTGGATGAAAGAAAAGTTTATTGAATTTGAAGATGACCATGATGCTATACTGTTTGCGTTGTGGGTGACATGATATGGGAACTCCAAGAACATTACATGGAGCATTAAAGCGAGGTTGGTTTCCTGTTGAGATAACCCATGATCAAAGGAAATCTCGTATTATATCACATCTAGGATTATGTATTTGGGCCGATAGAAATTGTCGGGGCAGATACATTTCAGAATTCTCTCATGGTAATCGCAGCGGCTTTGTTTTTGAAAATGCCGTTGATGCTACTTGGTTTTCTTGGAGGTGGTCATGAGAAAAACAATATTCAAAAAATCTATGTTCAGTCCTTACTATTATCATAATTATGGCATAAAAGTGGCATTGAGGTGGTATAATTCATTATGGTGGAAATTGATGCCTGGCACTACCATCAAAGTAAAGTGGCCGGTAGGTTGGGCTGTTGTAAACAATGACGGTCAAGGCGGCCAAGTATCTGTTGATAGTGCTGACCCCAACGACCACTACCGTCCATGGATGGAAAAGAATGTTGGTAAACAAGGATGGGATTGGGATTGGTCTATGATGGATAATGACATTGCTGCTAATCAGATTACTATTAAATTTCGCCGTAAAAAAGAGCAGTGGGCAACAATGGCAATGCTGAGGTGGTCATGAAGGGTGTGGCAATTGAACACTGGAACTCTAAAAAGAGAGTAGAGGTAAATGATTGGTTACTAAAATACTACGGCAAACCCGGTGAGAATACTTGGTACATAGATTACGATTTCGATCTTGTCAATCTAATTTTGAATGATGAAATTTATACTATGTTTGCGTTGAGGTGGCCATGAAAGTAAGTCTTAGAACAATTAATCCAGCATTTCGTAACGCATCAATCACGTTTAGGAAACAATGGAATCCCACCTGTTATGCCGGATACAATATTGTAGAAATAAAAAAACAATTTTGGAAAGACTTCGGTAAAGCACATAATATCAATATTACCATCGATGAATTTAAATCGGCTTATTATCCTGTTATCAACGACACTATAGAATTTAATAACGAGCAAGATTATCTTATGTTTTTGTTGAGGTGGTCATGAATATCAAATTTTCAAAATGGACCCATCCCACATTGTTTCAGGCACTTGTGCGTGTTGCAGAGCATGTATCTAACAAACATCAAACACGCAACGAAAAAGAGGTACTTAATCTGATACAACAAGAATGTGGAGTTAGATTCATTCGTAACGAAAATTACGATCCAGACTACAGCACAACAACAAAATGGATTGCTCATTTTGCTGGCGAAAAAGCCTATACAATGTTTATGGTGAAGTGGACATGAAATCTGAAAAAAGAAGCAATGGTTGGTTTGTAACAAATATACAAGGTGATATCCTTGATATTTACATCTGGTGTCAAAAATTGTATGGGCCGTGTGGCTCACGATGGGAACACTACTCAGGAAATTTCTTGTTTCGACAAGAAGCCGACATGACAATGTTTATGTTGAAGTGGTCATGAACGGATACAAGTACAATAAACATCTTTATCATATCGAGCGTATGAATTACTATGAATACCAGCGTCAGTTATTAGAGATAATACGTTGGTGTGAAAACACATTCGGAAAAGACAAAAATCGTTGGGGGTATTACATCGATGGTTTTAATTTCAATGATGAAAAAGATTATGCACTGTTTTTGTTGAAGTGGGCATAGAATATGCTGAACAGAAAAGAATTCTCAGAGTACTTTAACAGTATGGATTCTAGGCTGGGCGGTCCTGACTGTGTATTATGGATTCCTGAAAACGATTTGCCTAAAAGTTGTCAGTGGTTCGTAAAAGTAAAACCATTAATGAGAGTTAAAAATAACAAAGAATCCTTTAAAAAAGAATATTGGGAATGGAATGACAATAATCTCCTGGGATATGTTAGATGCTTTAGCCTTGACATAGAAAATCAAGAAGAATGGTGGGGATTTACTAACAAAGAAGATATTGTTTTGTGGATGTTGAGGTGGTCATGAATAAAATCATAATTCCCATAATAAGAAATCTTTACCCTAAGTTAATCGCACAACAAATAGTGGGAGTTCAACCCATGACTACCGGCGGACCATCTATTTTTGAAATACGTTTTGATTATCATGTTCACCCACGATATAAATTTTCCAGAAAATGGTATGTAGGTGAAATAAACTCAAAAGCAGATAAGACTGATGTAATTGAATGGTGCAACCTACATTTTGGACCACACCCAAAAAATCCAGATGTCTGGTGTAGATGGTATAGGTATTCAACTTCGAAGTTTTACTTCAGAGATGAAAAAGATTATGCACTGTTTTTGTTGAGGTGGGAATGATTAAGAAACAATATCACCGCCATGTCGCCGACCCTTGTTACTTTAATAATTTTTTGCAATCATTGGGAGTTGACGTTACATTAGATAAGTTAAACGATAAACTAACACCATATGATGCTACTATTGCTAAGTCAAAGTTTAATAAAATAAATGTTAAATGGTATGATCCTAAATTGTATGCTTATTTTATTTTGAGGTGGGCATGATCGAAATCTGCACAAAAAATTGGCCATTATGGTTATGGCATGAAGTTATCGATTGGTGCTATAACACCTATGGTGTCGGCGAATGGAATAAAAATTGGTTTTTTCAAGACGATTACAGCCTCTATATTCATGAAAAACATTTGCCATTTTTTATCTTGAGGTGGTCATGAAAACAATAACGGTTAGTAGAAAATCATGGCTAGCATGTGTTGCTTCAGTATGGTATGACGAATGGAACGGGAATGTCCGTGCCCTCGGAGACATCGAAATGACTAAACTGTTAAATGAACAGTACGGAATAGCTAAATGGAGAAAAAGTATTGACCCGGATGAAATTCAGGTGACTTTCACAGATGAAAAGAAAATGACTTATTGGTTATTGAGGTGGTCATGAATAAGATTAGAATATCAAATCAAAGACTTTGGGAAATCGAACAATCAAATGAAAACATTGATCAATGGCTATCTGATAACATTGGCTATGAAAATTATACCGAATGGTTCGGAATTACTGCTCTTCCATATCGTTGTTGGTCATTTAAAAACGAACGTGATGCAGTTTTATTTTCGTTGAGGTGGTCATGAAAACAATTAATGTATCTTCAGAAAAATGGTATAACTTTTGGGCACAGGTGGCTTATGTACATGGTGCATGTTACCGAGGCAGCATAGCAATGTATAAGATGCTAGAAGAAGATTATTCAATTATCAGATGGCGAGTAGGTCACTATGACGAAAATAACGTCACAATAACTTATACCGACGAAAAGTTAATCACAAAATTTATCTTGCAATATACATGAACGTTGATCTTCAACTTGTTCTGTAGCAATAGTCATCCAACAGCATTAGTATTTTAATGAAATAGAGACATCAATTTTAAATTTTAAGGATAATTAAATGAAAGAAAATCTTGTACATCGTTTCGAAAGAGAATTCGAAGCAACAGTAACACAAAACACTAATAGAAGAATACAAAAAATTGAACCGTATTCTCTTGATTATAATTATCCTGTCCGTACACTTCAAACAAAGTCAGTACCCGCTGTTGAAATTGTAATGCCCGAGGATCAATTTTATAATCTTCTTAAAGAAGTAGACGAAAAAAGCGATGAGAATATACATTGGATAACCTATAACCAATATCGAAGAATATACGGATCGGAATGGCCTCATCAATTTTCTGATATGATGACAAGAAAAACACAGGAAGAAAAACTACGTAATTCAAATGCTGCACTCAAAAAAGCATGGGATTATTATCAACTGCTGTTAAAAATGTCATGATTAGGTTAGAAATTCCATACGAAAAATACTTCGCCGTGCGTGATTGGTGTAAAAAGAATATCGGCGAACAAAAATATTACTTACATCATAGATGCGGTGGTGATGGCTGGGAATTAATAGGTCGTAAAACAATTATGATAAAAGATGAGAAAAAAGCATCGATGCTAATTTTAACATGTTTGACTTGACTATTTCCACAAAAAATCGTACAATAGACGTTGTATGTAGTGATAGTATTGCATCAAAAGAGATTCGTAGAACTGTTGGAGTTATCCGATGACTTTATTTAGACACACTAACGGACTTCTATACAAGTTGGAAATGGTTCGCCGGCCTCGTTATACTGAGATCCCGCGTCTTGTTGCTACACCTTACAAACATCAAACTGAAATCAAAAATCCTTGTATGAAGGATTTTATAGCCGTTGCACATTGTTAGGAGTTAAACCGTAAACATGAATACTTTTTCCCCTTTTCCTGGACTACAGGTTATCGGTCGTGGTTCTGACCCTACTGTGAACAATCACGCAGCCATTTCATTGGACAAGTCTGTACTTAGTGGGCTTGATCTACGGCGTCCGGTTGGAGGTTATCCTGCTGCACAGGAACTAGAAATCGCAAAAATGCGTAAACGTGTGGCAGATTACGAAGCCCAATTTGGGGAAGTAAAATAATGAACGAACGAATTAAAGAACTTGCTGAACAGGCTGGAATTAAAATCATTCCTCGCCGCCCGCATTCGGACGATGAGCCCAATGCTTACTTGGAAAGCGACAATGATTTTATTCTAAACAATCAAGAAATCATTATCAAATTACTAGAAGGTGATGCCTTGAAAAAACTCGCCGAACTTATTGTTCGTGAATGTTGTGATATCTTTGTTGAACTTAGGACAAGACCTGCTGATTTGGCCGTGAAGGACATAAAGCAACATTTCGGAGTTGAAGAATGAGAGGACCAACTGTTAAAGGACGAGCCAGTATTTGTCATTGGAACTTAGAGTTTAGGTTCTTTGACAAAGAACAGTGCTCAAAATTCATGAAAGAGTGGATGGAGATGGAAGTCACTGGCTCTTTCTCAATCAAATATGAAAAGTTTTCAGGAGAAGGAACTGAACCCGAAGAACATTGGATTACAATCGAAGATGGTGTTTGGGCGCACAATCTTGTTAAGATTGCTCAACTACTTGAATCTGTCGATTATTCTGATGAGTTTAGCAAGAAAGATTCAAAGGTGAGTGATGTCGAATAAAGATGGAATCGACGAGTTCTTCAAAAAATCATGGAACGTAACTGGAACTAAGTTTACACCATCTCATTTAGAATGGTTAAGTTGGCTTGGTCAACCCATGCTGTATGATGGCGGGTTGTGTGTAAACCGTACTCTAGAAGAGCATCTTGTTAGTAATCAGCGTCAAGGGAGCTTGATGATATGAACGAACGATTTTTGGAACTTGCTAAACAAGCTGGACTAAAGTTTCCATCTGAGACTGCACTAAGTCCCATGGAAGAAAAATTCGCCGAACTGATTGTTAGGGAATGTGGAAATTATGCGGACTGGTATCAAGAAAATTACACAGATGCTGACATAGGTAAAGCAATCAAACGGTATTTTGGAGTTAAATGATGGAATACACAATCCTCAAAGCAAATAATCTGCAGGATCTTGAACACTTTGTCAACGAGTATATCGAGAAAGGTTGGCGTCCCCAGGGTGGAGTTACACACTACAATGAGGGTACTAATCATTGCCAAGCCATGGTGAGAGAAGCTTACTATACCAGCAGGATTATTAAATGAACGAACGAATTAAAGAACTTATTCTCAAGGCTGGTTTCCACCCTTTTGTTCGCGGAGAACAGATCCTCTTTGATATCAGTACTGAAGATAACTTGAAGGAGTTCGCTGAACTGATTGTTCGGGAATGTACTAGCATTATTGCCAAACGCAAAGATATCGCCATTGACGGTGGCTGGAATGTGGATGAAGCGATGAGCATGGCGGCGATGGATTTAGAGGAATATTTAGGAGTTGAAAGATGAATATTCCTTATGTCTTAATACAGAGACGTATTGATGTTGTTACTAGAGTGCCTGCATGGGCAGTAAATTACATCAGCAAAGGTGATCTAGTAATTCGAGAGGATCGCGATACAGTTATTGTTGATAAAAAACGGTATCGTCTAGGCGAATCTTATACCAAGTTTAAGGGCTATGAGGAGTTGAAAAATGACCAAGCTATCAGATGTGCCACACGATAAGGTAATAGGGTTGCAGGTAATTAGCCATAGAGGCATCAGAGGCATAGTGACTGAAGCATATAGAGACACCCGCTATAGAGAAGATGATGTTGATGGTTATTTTATTCACATTAAGTGGGATAATGGTAATATCAGCATGCAACGACATTATCTGTTAGAATCGGTGGAGATTATTGACCAATGAACGAACGAATTAAAGAACTTTGGACTAGTGTCTGTCAAAATGAAATGCCTGAATTAGATGAAACTTGTATGACTCTATCAAGACAAAGAAAGTTCGCCGAGTTGATTGTTCAGGAATGTATCAGTGTTATCGAAGTAAAGATGCCAGAATTTACTTGTAAAGAAGAATATGATAATCTAATTCGCAAGGCAGGAAGAATGGATGCGATTAATGATATTAAAGAACATTTCGAGATTCAAGAATGAAAGTTTATGTAATCTGTAAGAATGTAGATCTTGGCTGTCACATCGAAAAAATCTATCTGTCGTCCGAAACGGCTTATAAAGAGTGTTTTAATCTAAACCAAGAATATATTGATATCAAAACAAAAGACTTGGTAGAAGGTTGTGGGTATACGCAAGAAGATGCCTTCAACTATGCTGCACGGTCACTAGAATACTGGGTCGAAGAATATGAGGTCGAATCATGAACGAACGAATTAAAAAACTTGTTAAACAGGCGGGCGGACATATTTCTATGCGAAATTTAGCAAGTAATCCCGTTCAACATATAGAATCTGTAGAGTTGTGGGATGATAGGATTGAAAAGTTCGCCGAACTGATTATTCGGGAATGTGTAGCAACACTAAAGGAAGATATGGAGTTGGCACACATTCAACTGATCCCGCTTGATTTCAAGATGTATGCTAACGGACGATTGCAAAGAACGATCAAAGATCATTTCGGAGTCGAATGATGTTTGAAAAATATAAAAACAAAGATGGTAAGACTTATAATGGCGCAGCCATGATGTCCGATCTTACTGGTCTTAGCCAAGAAGAAATTATATGGACTGCCAATCGAATCAAGCAACTAATACACAACGAAAACAAGACTAAAGAAGAAGCACTTGATATAGTTAAACAAGAAGGTAAACTCAAACCGTGGATTCAAAAATGAACAAAACACTTAATCAAAAAATCGTAGAGCAAGTAGGAACTGACATTAGCGGTAAATGGATTTCCGCTAGTAATGCATCCATGTTAATCAATTTGACTGTTAAAGAATGTATTAACAAAATTGAAAGTAAAAGGTCTAGCGGTGAGAATACAGATCAATGGACTATTACCAGAGATAGGTGTTATCGTGATATGATGACAGAGTTAAAAGAACATTTCGGAGTTAAATCGTGAGTGAACAACTAAAAAGCCTACTTCCAAATCCTTGGGCCGTTGACTATCAAGAGCCACATGATGGTCAAGGATTCGATCTTTACGATGAAAAGAAAATGATTGAATACGGGCATAGGATCATTCGGGAATGTGTCGATATTTGTAATCGACATCCTTCAAGAATCGCAGCCAATAATTGGCCTGGAGAGAGTGTAGCATCGGATATTGCTCATAGATTGAGCCAACATTTCGAAGTTAAGGAATAAAAATGACAACTTGGGTTTTACTGATTTTCTTTTATGTTGATCGCGGCGCGGCTTTTGACTCCATTCAAGGGCTCAAAGATCAGCGAGAATGCCAACGAGTTGCTGCTGTAGTAAAAGAAACTCTTGATCGCGGCGGTATCATAACTCGTTGCATTGAGGTAATCAACAAATGAACGAACGAATTCAAAAATTGGCTGAACAATCTGGCCTGTATGATGAAAAATCTCCCGATGAAGTTCCGGAGTTCACTGCTTGTTTTGAAAAATTCGCCGAGTTGATTGTTCGGGAATGTGCCAGTCAATGCTTATTGTCTCCAATAGACTATGTTTTGCGCGGAGAAGTATACGCTAATAGAATTAAACAACGTTTCGGAGTAGAATGACATGAACGAAAGAATTAAACAACTTGCTGAACAGGCTTTTGGATCAACGCTAGATACTGATCCTATCTTAATATTTGAAGCAGAAAAATTCGCCGAATTGATTGTTAGGGAATGTGTGTATGTATTAGGGGAAAATATATCACCGCTTCAAATGAAAAGTTTTCTTGACGAGTATCCTGAACGTATTCCAATGTCTAGCAAAGAACTTCAAGACAGAAGGCGCAATGGTCAGATCGAAGGTTTGCTAATGGGAGCAAAGGCGATTGAAGAACATTTTAGAGTCGAAGAATGACCTATTTTATCATAGGTGTCTCAATCTATTTGATTTGGGCTATTATAGGTGTTTGTTTTTTCTTGTCTGTAATGGGACAGAAGTATAGGAAACAAAAGTGGTACGACTGGCCTTTGATATTGCCTGTAATGCCTATTCTTCATATTATAGGATGGATGAATAGAAATTGAACAAACGAATTTTTGAACTTGCAGAGAGTTGCACCGTTGATTTTGTTGATGGTCGCGGTGTGTCTCTTAGTGAAATTGATGTGGAAAAATTCGCCGAATTGATTGTTCAGGAATGTGTTACAATTTGCGAACAACAAAGAATAAAGATTTTGCAAAACCCTAACGACCCAAGTTGGACCGAGCATTTGGCAGAAGTTCAAACCAATATTAAACAACACTTTAAGGTTGAAGAATGACTTATATTTTAGTAATCTGGACTGTGGTTGCTATGAACGCTGGCTATACAAAAACCGACTGGCGACCAATTGGTGAGTTTCATCATGAAGACAATCGCATTGGTAACAAGACCCCAAAAGAAATGTGTGAAGATGCAGCCAAAGTACTGGGCATCAAGCCTGAAAATTATCGTTGTGTGAGGTCAAAATGACTGAAACTGACCGAGAATTGCTGGAATTTGCTGCGAAAGCGGCGGGCTTAGATGTATTTCTAAGTAAGAATAGAGCTTTCTTACTTAGAAACTCTTTAAACCCATCGGCAAATAGAAGCTGGAATCCATTGGAGGATGACGGCGATGCGTTGCGGCTGGCGGTGAGGCTTGATTTGTTCCACCGGTTCAACATGGACCAGCCACTAGCCACGATCTACTTTGATGCTACCGACCCTGACCCTTACGCCGCCACCCGCCGCGCTATTGTCAGGGCTGCGGCTGAGATCGGAAGGAACATGAAATGACTGAAACTGACCGAGAATTGCTGGAATTTGCTGCGAAAGCGGCAGGGTATGGAATTTCTAGCTGGGACGACATGATAGACAACTGTTTGTATGTCAGTGATCCGTCGACGCCCAGTCGGCGCCCGTTTGGTTGGCTACCACTCACTGATGACGGCGATGCGTTGCGGCTGGCCTGCAAACTGAATATGCGCCTTGATTTGTATACGGGAGTAGGAGCACAAAGCGGGCCGCATCCCTGGGCTTATCAGGCTGACTACGCCGACAAAGCAGCCGCAGCACGCCGCGCCATCGTCCGCGCGGCAGCGGAAATTGGAAGGAACATGGAATGACACACGAAGACATCATCCGCATAGCGCGGGAGACGGGGTGGTCAGAAATTGGTGCTGACCTTTGGGGAGCTACTAACGATGGAGCAATGTCCACTTATGCACTTAAACGCTTCGCCGCCCTTATCGCCGCGGCCCAGCGCGAAGAATGTGCGAAAGTGTGTGATGAGGAATCCCGCATGCACGAGAACTTAGACCGTAATGGTCGCAGTCGTCACATCGACGATGCTGAGGTGGCGAAAACCTGCGCTGCCGCTATTCGCGCAAGGGGAAAAACTAATGTTTAACAATTTGTTTGGAAATAGAAAGATACTTGAAATGATCGACACTGACCGAGAATTGTTGGAATTTGCTGCGAAGGCGGCAGGATATGTACACGCGGCAGACCACGTAAACGCAGGCTGGAACCCACTCACCGATTCTGGTGATGCACAGGAGTTGGCAGTAAAGTTGCGCCTACAAACAGAACCCAAAGAAACGCATGTTTACATAGTTGCAGAGAACGGTTTAGTAGTCGCAGAAGATTACGACGGCGACCCCTACGCCGCCACCCGCCGCGCTATTGTCAGGGCTGCGGCTGAGATTGGAAGGAACATGAAATGAACGAACAAATCAAAAACATCCACAACACACGAATTCGTGAAATAGCCGATAAATGTGTGAATCGCACAAATGGCGATTTTGGTATGGTCATAGAGGGTGGAGTAGATTTAGAAAAATTCGCCGAATTCCTTGTGAAGGAATGTATCTATACATTACAATTAAAGATTGTGCGTAATGGCAATACTCCAGAAAATCTGCGTAGTAGAGAACATATCAGGGATCTTGGAGAGAAGTTTGGAATCGAGTTTCCTATGGATTATTATCCGGATAGAAATAAAGATTTTGGAGTTGAAGAATGAACGAAAGAATTAAACAACTTGCCGAACAGGCTGGATTAAAAACTGAATTGTGGAATGATCCGCAACCTTTTGTGATTTACAAAGAAGATGCAAATAATCCAGGCGGATTAGAAAAATTCGCCGAGTTGATCGTTGAAGAAGCAGCCAAAGCACACTTATGTGACTCTGATGGAGTAGTTGGAAAATATTCAGATTCTGATAGGTATTACTTTGAAACACTGATGAAAAAACAATTGGGATTGGAATGAACGAACGAATTAAAGAACTTGCTGTAGAATGTACATTCTTCACCTATGGTGTAAATGGCGAATTACTTTATGATGGATTCAACGAAGAAAAATTCGCCGAGTTGATTGTGCAGGAATGTATGCGAGAAATTCGTCATAAGAGTTTTGAGATATTGGACATAGATTTTTATCCTCACTATCTTGAACGATTGAAGAAACATTTCGGAGTTGAAGAATGACTTGTACACATAGTAGAACCAAACAAACATATGTCACCACAAATTGCTGGGGTGAAGAAACTGAGGGCGAATGGGAGTATGAAACTGTTAATACTACCGTAGACATTGACCTTCATCGCTATAAATGTGTACAATGCAATAAAGTAATGTATTATTCAAGTGCAGCCCGTGAGTATTACGAAACTGGTGTTGATAGAAAGGGGTTATTTAAGATTTAAATAACTGTTAAAAAATGGATTCGGACCTCAGTAGATTATTGCGAAATAAAGTATCTTTTCTTCTCGGAAACGATACAAAAATCTACGTCCGAAATAAAACAATTCTCATCGATTGTCCTAGAAGTTTTCCTAATAGGATTTTTGCGCAGAGTAAAATAACCCAGAGTTTTAATCAAGAAAAAAAACTTCGTTCTTATAAAATTATTTTTATAGACCCCGAATCTATTATAACAAACGAATTGCGGCGATTTCGTATTCTAGCTAAAGAAATTATCTAACAACATCTCAAGGAATAACTAATGAAATTCAGCGAACTAAAGAAAATCGTTGATCTTTATCATCGTGACAGTCACTATGAAGATCCAGAAGTGGTTATCCAAATCAAACTACCATACTCCACTGTTGGTGGTCAACCTACTGTCAAAGTAAAGACCATGAATATGGGCTTTGATTGGGACCAGGGTAAATTCATCATCACACCAGAAGAAGATCTTACTCCCAGTGATCGTGACTTTGCAAAACAAATGAAGGATATGCAAGATCGTGCTGGCTGGGCCGACTACGAAAATCGTAATCTTAAAGCCGAGATATCAAAACTAAAGAGAAAACTAAATGATAAAGAAGGTTAATCAGTTTAAAACTTTAACATTTGGTGTGCAACCTCGTTCATCGTTGGTACATGCTGAAGACTATAAGATCTATGAATTCCTTAACATCGAGAAATATAATGCAATAATCGCAGGCGGTTGTGCATTATCTTGGTATCAACATCAACCAGTAGGATTAAAAGATATTGACCTTTGGTTCGATACTCAAGATCATCTTAATGAGATGTCTAGATTCTTATCTGATTATTCGTTTAATCGTCGAGCATTTCAAAGTGCAAATGCAGAAACATGGGAATGTACAGCCGATAACAATAAAACATATCGAATACAATTGATCAAGAATTACTTCTACACCGATATACACGAGGTTATTAACAACTTTGATATTAGTGTATGTCAGATTGCAACGGACGGAAATACATGGTATCACAGTGATCAATTTTGTGCTGACTTAAAAGAAAAACGTCTAAGATTTGTTAAAAACACTCCAGGTAGTTTAAAAAGATTGATAAAATATTGGGGTTACGGTTTTCAACCCGATGATAATACTTTACATATGATTATTAATAATTCTCAAATAAAATGGGATTTTTCTGAAGAAACTGACGGGGATTATGCCGATGCGTTCTGAACTTGCGTGGAGCTTAATTGATCCGAGACCCGTCTTTCTATACGATCCAGAATACGATGCACACATAACCATTTGGAATGGTGTTGCTATGACTAGAACGTATGCCTTGATGATATACTCGATTTTTTGGTGCAATATGTATCCAAGTCCTTCGCAGAAAAAAGCAGCATGGGATGAATATATAAGAATTTATCGCTCTGGCGGATTTAAGACCAGAGACTGGGATAACATCATCAATGACATTTACTCTGAGCAACTGCATAATAAATTGATGTCATTTATGGTTGCTAGAGATCAAAAATTTTTGATGAATCTCAAAAACAAATATTCCGCCAAAGATGCTTTGAGTTGGTTTTTACCTAGTAAAGAAATCGTTGACAAGAATGCTAAAATCTAGTATAATTGTTCTATGAAAAAGATATTTTATGAAAAGAAAGGCCGTCGTTATGTTCCAGTTGCGGAATATGATTCGGACTATATGGATAGTTTTCCAAAAGGTAATCATCTAGTAATGTGTTATCCTGGTGGAGCTAGCCGGCGTTTTCATATCGATCCAAACTATGCTGCTATGATTGCGGCAGGCCGAGTTGCCGAGGACAAAATTTGCTCAGCATTGGTTAAGGCTAGTGAATTAAAACCTCAACGAGTTCCTCTTACACCGGGTCAAATTGAAGCATGGAATCGTCTAAAGAAAGAATTGGCGATGATATGTACGGTCTACGTGGCGTTAGTGTCCGAGACTGTGTGGAAGAAGGAATGAATGCAATGATGGAAGAAGCAAACAAATTAATGACCAACCCTGTTGTCAGGAAAGCGTTTGAAAATTTTATACTGGTTTGCGAACTTACTAAGGAGAAAGAAAATGATCACAATTAAAAATTGGATGGAGATTTTTAACTATCGCATCACTGAAGGTGATACCTTCGGTTGGCGGTGCTATGGGCCAAATGCATACCAACTTTCTGCTTGGAATGGGATTCATGATTCTGGCGGATGGAGTGGGAGCATTGTTTTTGATTCCGAAAATCAAACAGTCTACGAAGTAACAGTATGCGATTATACCAACCAACGTGCATATCGCATAATTAATCCCGATTATATGAAGTCGTATAATGAAGAAGCTAAATCTCGTGGTATACTTGCTAATGAAGCATGGGATAACGTTAACTATGTTGTTCTCGAAATAGACGACGATTGGATTACTAAGTCACAAGCGATTGTTGCCGGTCAAGATTACGATACTCGTATTAGTGTTCCTATTGATCTTCCCGATGATGAATTGTTAGTACTATTCAAAATGGCACACGAAAAGAATATGACTTTTAACGATTTTGTCGAAAAGATCCTTGTTCAAGCATTAGCCATGTACGAAAGCGATCCTGATCTTGCAAAAAAACATTCAGAAAAATTTAGACCTTCTGTTCCACACGGATATTGAAATGACATTACCTGACGAAAGATATCGGAGTTTGGTGCAAACTAAAAAGTTTCTCGGGGAACTATTGTATCCAAGTTTAACTCCGCGAGTGCCTAAAATTGTTAGACAACGTGCCCTCTTTCTCCTACGTCATTGGCCCGATGACTATCATCTAGACTTAATGTGTGAGAATATGCCAGATACGTTTGCTAAACAAATGGAACCATTATATCGAATGACAAAACAATACGATATTGAAAAAAATAACACGTAAATTAATGCACCTTAGGGTGCATTTTTTATTTGTAAACACTTGTTTTATTAAACAATAGAGTATATTATTATCTAAGAGATCGAGGAATAATAAATGACAATAAAAATTAAATCTACAAAAGTTTTTAAATACTTACCTTGTGGCCATGCTCAATATTTTGACAAAGAGCCCGATGGCAGTTCAGGTGAGTGTGCTAGTATACATGGTTACGATCGCGAAGTTGAATTTACATTTGCAGGAGACATTGATGATCACGGATGGATAGTACCGTTCGGTGAGCTAGGACCTGTTAAAAAATTCCTAGAATACTATTTTGATCACGTAACTGTTCTTCCTGCAGATGATCCGAGATTAAAACAGATTAGTCAAGAAATGATTGGACCCGGTGGATTATTAGGAACATTAAGAATTTTACCAAGTGGTGTTTCAATGGAAATGAGTTCTATTTTTATTTGGGAACATGTGAATCACTATATCTATAAAGTAACTAATGGTAGATGTTATGTAGAACGTGTTCGTGTTTACGAGCATAATCGCAATGATGCAATGTGTGAAGTATCTGAAGAAACGGCCCGCGTAGATGCACAACGTAAAATGTGTAGTACGTTAGAAGTATTGCCAATGAAACCACGTTGGGAATGGGAATCGCCAAAGGATCTTATTAGGAGAATATATGAATGATAAAGAATGGCTAGAACGTGTAACTATTGCATATAAAGTTTATTGCAAAAAAGTTGGCCCAAGTTTACCCATAGAAAATTTCATTGCTTGGTTATATAGTGAATATGGGATTGTACAGCCCAAATGATCAATTGACTTTATGTCATATCTATGTTACAATGTACTATGAATGAATCAAAAAAAATTAAATATACAGTAAGTTGGACTCAACATCCTAACGACTGGGATGTTAAAAAACTTGTACAAATGTTAGAATTTGGCCGGCAAAAAGCAATCGAGCTAGAACGGCAACGTTTGGAAGATATTTCTATCCAAGAAACTCAAGCACTAATTAAGAGACTAACATGCAAAAAGTAAACTCACCATCGTGGACATTAACTGTCGAAGAAGATCCCGAAACTGGAGAAAGTATCCTACAATTTCCTCCTGACTTATTGGAGAATACCGGGTGGAAAGAAGGCGATGTTCTCGAATGGAGTGATAATGGAGATGGCTCATGGAGTCTAACCAAAAAAGCCTAATGTTTCGTCCACAAGAAATGAATGGGGAATTTAAATTAAAAAATAATCCCATAGGACATTATCATTATCATACAAGATCTCACACTGATAAACATTTTTTAAGAGTAGGCGGATATCTGCATTATCTTGCCGATCATGCGCCTTTGGCTGTTAATAAAAAATGGAAAAAAACATTTCGTAAATTTTGTAAACTACATCCTAAATTCTAATGACTAAACGTATCGGTTTTTGCTGCAAGATTTCTGAAATGGATCCTAAGAAGGGTCTAACTTCAATTCCAGAATATAATTCTCAAACTACCACGGTTGCTTGGTTAAATAGACAAAGCAAAGGTGTTGCGGAGGAAAAACTATGGGATTGTATAAAGCACAACATCGAGGCAGCAAGAAAGGCTGTTGAATATGTTGGTAGTAAAGAAAAAACTCTTAGATTGTTTCGATTGGGTAGCGATATCCTTCCTATGTTTACTGAGCCAAAGTGGAGCTCATTCTATGGGTCACTTGACGTTAAAAATTACATCGAACGACATTTTAAACGAGTTGGGGATACTGCACGTTCGTTGGATGTTCGGCTTAGTTTTCATCCTGGTCAATATACTGTTATGGCTAGCGATAATCCTGCAATTGTAGAAAAGAGTATCGAAGAATTTGAATATCATGCCACTATGGCCCGTCTTATGGGTTATGGTGTTAAATTTCAAGATTTTGTTATTAATGTGCATATTTCGGGTAAACAAGGACCGAATGGTATACGAGAAGCTTATAAGAAATTGTCACCTGAAGCACGAAATTGCATCACTATAGAAAATGAGGAAATAAGCCATGGATTGGATGATTGTCTTAGTATTAGCGATATTATTCCTATCGTTTTTGATTGCCACCACCACTGGATCCGCGAAGGAGAGTATATTGATCCTACTGACTCACGTATTCAAAAGGTTATTGATAGTTGGCGCGGTAATCGCCCTCTTATGCATTATAGTGTCAGCAGGGAAGACTATCTCGTTGATCATGCTAGAGACGCCTTTCCCTCCCTTAATGCGCTAATCAACAGCGGATACAAAAAACAAAAACTTCGTGCTCATAGCGATTTTTATTGGAATACCGCAGTGAATGATTGGGCATTGAGCTTCGTCGACCAGTTCGATATGGATTGTGAGGCTAAAGCAAAAAATCTTGCTTCATTTGCACTACACGATTACGCTAGACAAAAACAAATAGTGTAAATTATATACCCACAAAAAAGCCCCAGGATATGGGGCTTTTTCTTTCCTTCAAAATCAAGACTTTTTAGGCACTTTTGCTGCACCTTTTGCAGTAACCTTCTTACTTGGTTTTTCTGCTACCACTTTTGCCTTGACTGGTTTTTCAGCCTTAGGTGTGCGTGGCTTACGTGTTTTCTTGACTGGTTCCTCAGCTACAACGACAGGTTCTGGTTGTACGACAGGTTCTGGTTGTACAACAGGCTCTCCCGATTTGTTGTTAACAACAAGTGTTTCGAACTTGTATGTAACATCTTGTTGAGCCTTGGCTGCTTCAATTTCTGCCTGTGTAGGAAATCCAAATATTTTTTTGATAAAATCTAACATATAAATCCTTTATATTAAATGTTAATATATTTAACCTCGATAAATACTTATATGAAAAATTCATTAGTCGAGTTTCGAAGTTTAATTATCGAAGCTGAAAAAATTAAAGATACGTTAGTGTTAGACAAATTATCTTATGCTAGGTCTGACTTAGCACCATGTCTGAGTGAAAAAAATATTGATATACATTACGGCACATTAGCTAAAACTTATGTAGATCGTTACAATGCCGGCGAAGGAGATGCCGATTTTAACCGTGCAGGAGCTGTACTACATAATATCTTTTTCTCTCAATTTAAACCTCCTTCTTCATCAAATAAGCCAGTAGGAGCAAGTTTGGAATTAATCAATAAACATTACGAAAATTTTACCAAATTCAAAGAAGAATTTGTAAAAACTGCAATGAGTATACAAGGTAGTGGTTGGGTTTATTTGTCATCTAAGGGAAAAATTAAAACTATAAAAAATCACGAAGTTTTCCAAGATATTTTATTATTAATAGATTGGTGGGAACATGCGTGGTTTGTGGATTATGGCGCTGACAAGCAAAAATACATTAACAATATATGGAGGATAATAGACTGGGCGGTGATTAACGATAGAATCAATCTAACAAATAGTTGATTCAAAACAAACAATATATTGGAGTTTAATATGTCTAATGCACTTAATAACGATACATCTATCGAAGAGCCGGACGACGATGGTGATTTTACACAAGACGATTTTGGATTTATAATTGGCCCAGATGGCGAATTAAAAAGCATAATGTACCCAGAAAACCTCATGGAAGATCCTCCCGAAGAAATCAAAATGATTTTAGAAATTTTCGGAATTGATAGTCTAGAAACTGCTGAGCATAGAACCTTACATTAATAATTTTTGGTAAATAGTTAAAACAACTATTTACTATGAATCCTAATGCACCAACATGGGTAACTCCCAAAGGTTTTTTATTTACTGGTACTGAATTAACATTTAATTCGTATACCATAACGGCAACGAATACTAGTTCATATCTATTATTGAACGGTTCGTTGCCGCCTGGGTTAACATTATCCACTACAACCGGTGTTATATCTGGAACACCAACAGCAGTAACTAATTTAACTGCTAGCAAATTCACTGTTAGAGCATATAATTCTCAAGCATCCATCGATCGAACATTCTCGATAGACATTCGTGGATCCGATCTTCCAATTTGGAATACAATAACAATAACCACAGCATCGGTAACCACCTTAACTACTAGTACTACCCAAGGATATTTACCATTGGGTTTACAACAACAACCATATGGGTTAAATCGTCAATACATTGACTTTCAATTTGTTGCAAATGCTGTAGAAGCACCTGAAAACACTAAGATTCGATATTATATACCCGATCAAGGAGGAACATTACCTCCAAAATTAACATTAAGTGAAGATGGAAAATTAACTGGTATTCTAGATTGTTTCACTATATCAGATCCTATAACTACTCTAAATAATACAACTACAGTATATCTACCCAAGGAATATCAATTCTATGTATCAGCAACTGATTCTGTGAGATTTGAAACGAGACTATTTAAAATATTAGTAGTCGATCCAGAAATGCTGCGCTATCAAACATTAACTAACAATACTAATTTTAATATTTTAGATATAAGTTTACAAACTCAACCATTTAATTACTTACAATCGCCGCAATTCTTACAAAATCAAAATTTAGGTACAGTCAGATCAGAAAACTTTCGAACTATTTCTGTTGCTGCTTACAATCCTGCTCCTTTAGTAGGAACATTAACGTATTCGTTAGTAACAAGTACAAATGTTTATAATAATTTACCACACGACTTAACATTAGATACTACTTCAGGAATTATATCTGGATATATTCCTTATCAACCGGCATATACAAAATCATATCAATTTACTATAAAAGCACAAAAAATTGACGGAAATGTCACTACTTCTACTAATAAAACTTTTAATTTGGCTATAAAAGGTATTGTAGAAAGTACCATTGAATGGGTTTCTACTAGCAGTTTAGGTTCTATATATGGTGGCCAAATCAGTGAATTAGCAGTAAAGGCTAGACAAATATCGTCCGGATACGCAATTAAATACATTCAGACTGGTGGAACATTGCCTTCGGGATTGGTCTTAAAAAACGATGGATCTATCGCAGGAAAAACAAATTATAATACTAGCGGAACATACCAATTTACTGTTGTTGCTAAAGATGTATATGAATTAAGTGCTATAGAACAGACATTTTCGTTGACTGTAATTCCATTATCAAAACAATATAATGAAATTTATATAAAAACATTAATGCCAAAAGAAAAATTAAGATCTTATACTGATTTTTTAGATAACGATACTATATTTGATCCGAAATTAATATATAGATATTTTGATCCTAATTTTGGAATACAACGAACACCCAAGATTGTATTAGAATTTGGGTTGGAAAGAATTGACATTGAAGATTTTTACCCATCGTTGAACAATAATTTTTATCGTAGAAGATTTTATTTTGGTGATATTAAAGTTGCTGTAGCAAAAGATGAACGTGGAGAAAGTTTATATGAATTGATCTATATAGAAGCTGTTGATGTTTTAGGTTTGAACAATAAATCCGTAGATTTAACATTTACATTAAATTCATCCACTTATTATCCTGCAAGTATAGATAACATGAAATATCGATTACAAAATATATCCATAAACAATTCTGCAACTATAACTGTAAATAATGATTTTAATCCGAAATTTTTCAAAGATTTTCCTCAAGTTGAAGAAGATTCGATATCTTATATAAAATTTATTCCTATATGTTATGCTTTGCCCGGGCAGAGTACTAAGATATTGAATAAAATTATAGTTAGTAAGTTTGATTTTAAGCAATATTATATCGAAGCGGATAGGCTTATCATCGGGGGTACGAATAATAGTCCTGCAGAAAAATATGTATTTTTTCCTAAAAAGGATCTCGGATCGTAACTTTTAAAATGAATAAATACATAAATTATCAAGGTACATTATAATTATGACAACCCGTGCTCCATTATCACAAGTTATACAAGATCCTGGATTAACCAATCCTACCGAACAGGAAACAATATTTGTTGTAGTCGATTCAGGTGTTGAACAGAAACTAACTGTCGCACGAGCTCGCCAATTATTAAACACACAAGGTATACAAGGTTCTAGTGGTATACAAGGACGTCAAGGTTTCCAAGGACCGCAAGGTTTCCAGGGAACACAAGGATTCCAAGGAGCTCAAGGTTTGCAAGGAGCATCTGGTGTTCAAGGATTTACTGGATTTCAAGGTTTCCAAGGTGCTCAGGGTATTCAAGGACGTCAGGGATTCCAAGGTGCGCAAGGTGTCGGTGGGCCAGGTATACAAGGATTTCCAGGTACACAAGGTTTTCAAGGTGCTCAAGGATTTGGCGGTGAGGGTATTCAAGGAGCTCAAGGAGCTCAAGGTTTCCAAGGATTCACAGGTCATCAAGGTTTCCAAGGTCATCAAGGTTTGCAGGGCTCTCAGGGTTTCCAGGGTTTCCAAGGAGCACAAGGGTTGGGCGGAGCACCAACTGGTCCTCAGGGCTTTCAAGGTGCTCAAGGTCGACAAGGATTCACCGGAAGACAAGGTTTCCAAGGTGCTGATGGAATTCAAGGTCCTCAAGGATTTGTCGGT
>JACCDX011553042.1_pt1 | contig 28209 bp, 29 predicted proteins | sample 7449681 | NCBI WGS metagenome assembly JACCDX01 (sample SAMN15323450, study PRJNA562643) | freshwater metagenome | isolation source: river surface water | place: USA:Blue River Watershed | collected 2017-08-18
GCTTTGGAAGAAGCGGACAAAAAGGCTTTGGAAGAAGCGGACAAAAAGGCTTTGGAAGAAGCGGACAAAAAGGCATTAGAAGAAAAACAAAAAAAACGGGCAACAAAAAAGGAAATATCTGAATCGGCTGAAAAAGAAGATTCAAAAAAACCCAAAAAAAAGACGATTTCCCAACTTATGAAGCGTCGTGTATGGGCAAAACATATTGGTGAAGAAATAGGTAAAAGTAAATGTTTATGTTGTAATATGTCAGACATAACACAGTTGACCTTTAATTGTGGACATATAATTGCAGAGGCAAATGGCGGTGAACTCACTTTGGATAATTTATTGCCAATTTGTCAATCGTGTAATTCATCCATGGGAACACAAAACTTGTATGCATATAAATTGGCACATGGGTTGTAAAAATTGAACTGTTTTATTATTTTACATCAATAATAAAACAACACAGAATGATTAACCATTATCTTGTAATAGCAAACGCAGGCGATTGGTGCGGAAACTATATTCCATATAGTTATTGTGCAACAATTGAAGATGCCTTTTATTTTGCACACAAAGCGGTGCAGACAGATAAACAATGGGCAAGAATAATTAATTTAATAACTATGAAGGATGAAGGTGTAAGAATGCAGAAATCGTCTGTTAGCAATGCAATTCATATTGTATGGGATGATTTTTATGAAACAAAAGATGGACAGATTAGAAGGACAGATGCTTCCGCTGGTGAATATACAAAATTAACAATAACCATTGATTTAATTCCAGCGGACAGCTTCGCAGAACGAATTAAACACCGCTTAAACTGTTTATAAATAAAGACATTTAATTAGACTTGTTTTTTTTTGTTTTATTTTCTTTTCTTTCTCTTTGCCATTCTTCTATTTGTTTTTGCGTATAACATTTAGGTCCAACAGGTGCATAACGTTTTGTGCCTTTTGGACATTTTCCTTTGTTGCTTTGTAATTCTTTTTTTGGTGAACTTGATTTATTTTTGTGAGTTCGTCGTTTTAACCAAAATTTTTTAATTTTGTTTGACGCATGTTGAAGTGTTGTTAATGATATTTGTGTTTTTTGTTTTGGAGATTTTGATACAGTTTTTGTTTGCGTTTTTTGTTTTTGAGATAGAGATTCAATATATTCAACATTATTATGTTTTTGTGAAGACACTATTTGTTCATGAGATTTGGATGAAGATTTTCGGGTTTTGTTTGAAGAAACACTATTTTTAGAATGATTTTGTTCATGAGATTTGGATGAAGATTTTTTTGTATTGTTTAAAGATTTATGTTCGCTATTGTTTGGTATAAATTTTTTATTATCAGTATTTTTATCAACATATTTATTTACGTAATATTCAATAAATTCTTTGTGTTTTTCAATATCAAAGTATTTATAATAATCTTTCACATCATTTGGTGGAATTGATATAGAATTTGCAACGATTGGTTCATTTTGGGTTCTTTCTCCAAATGTATATTGCGTTATTAAAAATATAAATTTTACAATATTAGATTTAAAAAATTGTTCAATATACTTTCCTTGAGATACTGTATCAATTACCGAATACATTGTGCCATCAAGAATTCCAATTTTATCATTATTAGATAAATATTTTACATTATACGATGAAATGCCTCCTTTAAAATTTATTACAATTTTATTAATATTAACAGTATCTTCTTTTGCGTTTCCTGATTTGGTTTTTGCATTGATGCCATGTTTTTTATATTGAAATCCATTTTTATTTGCATCATAAATCCAATTAATATTTTCTCCATTCCAAATTATTTTTCTCTCATCTATTCCTCTTTTAAAACTCATTTTATGATTATTTTTTTCAATAACTTTTTTTAATATATCAATAGTTTCATTTGTAATAATTGTTGGCAAAAAATTTAAATTGTAATCAAGTTTCACATCATGTTTTTCTAATAATTCTTCAAAAAATATATTTTTTGTATTGCAATTTGAGTGTTTTGCATTTTTATTAAATATATAATAATCTACTGCTGGAAAATTTTCAATGCTTATATTTTTATTTCGTTGGTCATTTGTGTAAATATATAAAAAATTTCCATTATTTTTTAAAACTTGCCAAACTTGCCCTTGGCGTATTTGTTTAAAAGATTTTTTTTCACCTTTATCATATTTATAATAATTGCCGTCACTTATATTTAATTTTATCGGGTCAAACAAATCCTCTGTTGGTTTTTTCCATCCTGGTGGATGAATTAAACATAAATAGCCATTATCAGTTAACATATAAAAAGATTTGATTACAAATTGTGGCCAAATGCTATTTCCTGTTGAATTTCCTTTTGTTTTCGGTGCATTAAAAGGTGGGTTTCCAATAATTATATCAAATTTTTCAACACCTTTTTTATTTTTATAAGGCATTAAAAAGTCACCTTTATCAATATTTGCATTTGCGTTTTTATCAATAATTTTAAATATATTTTTACAAACTGCTACATTAACAGGATTCAATTCATTCATAAATAACATATTTTCAATAATATGTTTACTTCTATCGGAATCATTGGTAATAACAGGTTTTAATGTTTCCATTAATTTGTAATAAACAACGATTGGATAGTTCCCTATTCCATTTGCAGGATCTAACCATTTCAAGTTTTTATTTTTCCATACGTTTTCAGGAAGTCTGCTTAACATTTCACATACGATTTCAATTGGTGTAAATATTTCACCAAATAATTTTCGTTCTTTGTCTTTTGGTTGCAAATGTTTCCTTATTTTTTCTAAAATTTTAGTATTTTTTAAAAAAGATTTTGGACAAAACTTATCTTCTGCGGATGTTTGATTATTTTCAGATGATATAGATGACATATTCATATTTTTTATATTTATAAGACTTCCTTTAATATTAGTTAATAAATTATTAATCAATTCATTATCTTTTGTTGTATTTAAAAATACTGTTAATAACTCTGTTGATTTTTTTATAATATTAACCATTTGTTCTTCAGTTAATAAATCCAATTTTTCAAATATATTTTTGTTATTTTTTTTATTATTTTTTTTAATTATATTTTTGTCTTTATTTTCTTCTTCATTATCTTCATTATCTTCATTATCTTCATTATCTTCATTATCTTCATTATCTTCATTATCTTCATTATCTTCATTATTATGATTTTCATTATTAAATTGTGATTCACAATCATTTATGTCAATGCAATTAGGATTGCCTGATAAATATTCTAAAATCAAATAACAATAAAATACATTAATATTTGTTTCACATTTTTTAATTTCATCTAAATTAATTGTTGATTGGGTTTTCATATTTTCTATTAATTCTTGTATTGATTCAATTTTATCATCATCATCATTAAATAATACTAATGTTGTAAGTGCGTTTTGAATTCTCAAACAAATTTCATTAATTTTATCCGAAGTTATTAAATCATTGTTATAAACATTATCATTGTTTTGTTTTTTTCCATTTTTCTTTGTTTTTTCTTTTGATAAATTAGTTTGTTTTTCTTTTTGTTTGCCTCTATTACTTGTTTTTATACCTTCAATTTTCAAGTTTATAATTAATTTTTTTAATGTATTTTCGTCCATTTCCCATAAAGCATTTTTAATATCTTTTATTGATGCATTAGAATATTGCAGTTTTCGCATTTCATTAAACTTGTTTTGATTATTTAGTCCAAATTTTTCAAGCATATTATTATATCCATCAATGATTGTGTTTTTAGATTCATGGTCATAATTTTCTATCAACATTGTCACATTAAATTGATTTAATGCATTTAATACATCATTTTGATTTATTCTTGGGTCTTCATTTGCGTCATAATTTAGACTTTTTTTTTCTTCTATTGCATAATTGTAAATAAATTCAACTGACCTGTCAAGTACCATATCAACAAAATAACCTGCTTTTTTTCCAGGTCGTTCTGTCAATACCCGAAACATTGATTGATACAAAATATCATATGATTTTATTGGATCCATATGAATTGCAACATCCACACACGGTAAACTTACGCCTAATCTGAGTTTTTTTCCTGTTAATATAATTAATGATCTGCCTTGCTTTTTTGATATAATTTCTGCATCCAAAATGCAATTTTTTGTTTTTTTACTGCTTATACATTCATAAAATACACGATTATTAAATTTTTCAATTATATTATTATCTGAAGGTTTTGCTTCATCAACGCCATGAATAATACATATATTAAAATTATTAAATTTATCACAATTAACAATGCATTTTGCAATTTCTGTGCATAATTTTCCAAATCCTTGGTTTTCTTTATTTTCATTATTTTCATAATTTCCTTTTTTACACATAGGCATAACAGGAAGAAACCATAGTTGTGAATGAACATTTGTTACATTAAATCCAAAACGACCATATAGAAGTTTATTATACACATTATCATAAATATATTGTTCCAAATATCCTATAAAATATGTTTCATAATCAAGTTTATTGTTTTTTAAACAAAGCAAATTGCGAAAATCCTCGCGATTGCTAAAAGTTTTTATGTTTTTATTATTTTTGTCAGAAATTGGTTTTGCAGTTGGTATTAAATAATTTAAAACAGGATAACTTTCGTAATCTTTAGAAATGAATTTTGCACTTAAATCATCATGTCTATTTCCAATAATTTTATTAATACAATCAGCCAAACATTTTATTTTTTCTTCACTATCTTTTTCATTTTGATTAATTATCCATTTATTTCTATCGGCGTTATTATTATAATTTATCATATCAAAACTAAAATTTTTCATTTTTAATATCATTTCATAATTCCATTTTAATAATACAGGCGATTCATTTTCAAACAATTTATTATATCTCTGTTCTGGCTTACCATATGTAGCAGTTACCATAATAAAAATAGCATTTGAATTAATTTTTTTTATATGTTTTAATAATTCGGTTTGTTGTGACTCAATGCTATCACCAATTCCTTGATGGATTTCATCAAAAAACACAAGAGGAATATCATTTTTATCATTTAATAATTCATCTATTTTTTGTGTATTTTTATTAAGACGTTTGTTATCAGCCTTTGCCTTTTCTTGACTAATAACCAAAATGTTTTTTGTTTTGTGTATATTATTATTTGTTGGATTTTGCATATCTATTATTTCATAATCATTTTTAAATTCATTATATTTTTTAAACAATTCATCAATAAATTGTGTTTTTGTTTCTGTTATAGCGCCAAGAATTAAAATCACATTTTTTGGTTTTCGTTCTTTAATAAGACCACCAACCATATATGATTTTCCTGAACGTGCAACTGCACCCCAAATAAATAATTTACTATTATCATTAATTTTATTATTGGTATAATTAACAAAATATTCTTGATGAACCCGCAATTTTAATTCATGTATTTCATCTTTATTTTTATCAATTGCTTTATTAAATGTTGTTTCATTAGATATATTGTTATCAATTAAATAATTTCGTAATTTTGTATATAAATTTTTTCCTGCCACTGTGAAATCAACAGAACCATAAACACAAGAATTATCTATATGTTTATGGATAATTTTATCTGATTTTCGTTCTAATTTATTTATAAATTCTTCTTTGTTATTAACGAGTGCAATAATTTTAAATGTATCACCTTTAAATATATTATTGCTTATTTTATTGAATTTTTCTGTTGTCGTTTCATCAAACTTTGGCATTAATCCTCGCATAAAAGCCTCATATGATATTTTTTCAATGTCATAACTACCTGACGCACTTTTTTCAGATCTATAATATTTGCTTGTAAATAATATTTTGTATGGCGTATTTTTGTTTATTTCACTATAGCATTTGATTTCTTTTTCTATTGTGTTTTTTTGTTTTTTATTGTTTTTATTATGTATTTCAAAATATAAATCAGCAACACCTGATAAATTTCCTGAGTTTATTTTTATACTTCCATAATCTTTTAATAGTTCTGGATTTTCAAGTTTTGTATAAAATACTCTTTCATATTCCGGATAAAAATCATCTATTTTCAACATAAATACAATTTTCCATAACGCCTCAAATACATGTGGTCTTGTTATTGATAAATGTGAACCTGATTCCGGAAATAAATTTATTAAGGTTTCATAATCTTTTACATTTTTTATCATTTTTATTAAATCAATTAAATTACCATTATCAAGTTTTTTATAATAATTTTCATCACATAATCGTTTATAATTATTTCTTTTATCACGAAGTTCTCTGATTTCAATATCCATCTGTTTTAATTCATTGTCACAGTCTAATTTTTTCTTAATTTTTATTTCTTCAGAATTCATAACTATAAATATTAACCACATAATAATTCAATCAAAAAATTGAATCTTTTTTTCAACAAACCAATAAAGAAACAAATACAAAACTGCCATACAGATGTTTATTTCAAAAATGGACCTTGATACTTTACGAAAAGCCACTTATGCAAAATACCAATACAAAGAAATCTCTATCGGATGGTTTACTAAAACCTTTACTCCCAATGCTGCAAAAACATTAGACACAACAAAACGAATGATAGAGAGCGCCATGCGACAAGCCATTTTTAGAGAACCGAAAAAATACAATAAAGATACTTATGAATGGGCTGTTACAACCGCGCTTCAATTGGATGATATGGATGCCCTCCATCTATGCCGCAAAACAAATGAACTTTATCCACAAGAAGTTGGCGACAACCATAAATCTGATGTAAATATGTATTTTAACAGGAAAAACAAAGAACAACAGCGTGCACACCTGAATCGCAAACATGGATTCGAATTAACTGAACAAGAACATAATTACATCATAAGTTTTGATAAATCTTTATTGGAATTGGATTTCTGGTATGACCGTTGGTGTTTATTAGACGAATTTCACGAAAATAACATAATATTGTTTCGCAAATACAATATTATGAAAAATGGCGAACCATTAAAGCATATGGACTTTTATACTATTAAATGGATGGAAAGTTATATCAGAGAACGCATGCAAAACATAAATAACAATAAATCCTGCAAATATCCTGTAAAAAAACTTATAAAGATCGATTGAATTCGATATTTGTCACCTAATTATGTACCGATTCGAACCCCATTGCATAGATATATTCATTATCGTCTGATTCATCCTTTTTTTCAACATTGTTTATGTTGTCTTTATTATTATTGTTGCAACAAACACCACAGTTATCTTCATTTGCATATTTGATTTTCAATGAAGTTTCTCTATAATTATTAATATTCCATCGCCCTAATGGTGTTTTGGACGATGACGATAAAGATTTTGTAAAAAGTCTAAGTGCAGTTTTCATCATTTTGTAATATTTGTCTATTGGTTATACAACCTTTATTGCAATCAATTTTTTATGCAATCACATTTTTAATGATGATGATGACTTTTTATTAGAGGCATTATTTTCTTTATTATTCAAGTTTTCTTTCTCTATTGTTTTTACTTTTTTTTTGAATAAATCTTGCGCTTCTGATTTTCCAACTTGTTCAACAAGTCCCAATATACTTTTGCTTGCTCTGCGAATCATACCCCCTTTTCGGGTTCCGCGGCGTTTTTGCTTATTGCGACGAGATTTCATTTATATAATATTTACAATAAAAATATTTAATGTTTATCATAAAATATATATATCTGTTATATGAAGTATCTATCAATCTTTATTTTGAGTGCGTTAAGTTTAGTAAATTGTCAGCAATATTTTGTATCAAAAGTGTTTTCGGCACCTTCGCAATCTTATATTATTCAAAAACAATTTCCACAATATTCATACAATAGTATTTATCAATCTGGGAGTTTTTTACAGTCATATCAACCTTTGCCGACTTTTTCCCCTTCAACATTGGAGCCAACCTTTGAGCCAACCTTTGTGCCAACATTTGCCCCTTCATTTGCCCCTTCATTTGCCCCTTCATTTGCCCCTACATTGGCTCCAACCTTTGTTCCTTCATTAGCACCTACAATGGCACCAACCTTTGTGCCAACCTTTGTGCCAACCTTTGTGCCAACCTTTGTGCCAACCTTTGTGCCAACCTTTGTGCCAACCTTAGCCCCAACATTAGCACCTACATTGGCACCAACCTTTGTGCCAACCCATGCACCAACCCATGCACCAACCCATGCACCAACCCATGCACCAACATTAGCACCTACATTGGCACCAACTTTTGTCCCAACATTGGCCCCAACATCAAATCCCACACCAAGTCCCAAAACTTTTTTGAATTTTATTGTACAAGGTGAATTACACAATTTGTCAACATCTTTATTGACACCCGCCGATAAAGATTGCATTATTACCGCTACTGCAAATGCAATGCAAATCAGTGATTCATACATTAAATTTATTGATAATAGACGCCGTTTAACATCCACATTTGTGAATGTGTTTTACAGCACACAAATAAATTATCCCCTGCAAAATGCAAATGCAGCACAACAAATTTATAGTGGTTTAACTGCATCTCTATCGCAGGCAATTGCAACAGGACAATTTAATACTTATTTATTTAATGCCGCTTTACAAAACAATGCATCTAATATGTTGTTGGCAACCGCTGCAAATGCATCATTCACAAATTATACTGTTATCGAAAAAACACAGAATTCCTCCCCTGATGATTCTATGTCATTCAAAACCAAATTGAAATATTTTCTGTTTTTTTTGTTATTGCTTGGTATTGCTTTACCTGTTACCTATTTCAAATGCAAAAAATGCAAAAAAAAGTATGACATGCATAAGAAATACCAAGCGCGCAGAGATTATTATTTTGCAGTTATGTTTACCGACAAATATTCGCAAAATCCCTATACTGAAGACCAACCTGAAGAAAATGCGGATAATATCAATAATGGTGAATTAACAGATATGATTGATGAAACCAATAAGTGTTTCTGTTTTAATTGTTGTAAAAAATCTAAGACAACAAATCAAGAAGTTGCAACAAGTCAAGAAGATGTCATAACCAGTCAAGAAGATGTCATAACCAGTCAAGAAGTTCCAACAACAAGTCAAGAAATTACAACAAGTCAAGAAGCAATAAATCAAGTATAAATTATTTGTTTGTAATAAATTATAATACAATAAATTATAATTTATTTAGAAAAATACATACTACCACCCACTTGACCCCGAGTTACCACCACCAGTCTTTTTCACAGTGATTTGCGCACCTTTGGCCTTTTTCTTGGCATTCGGGTCATATTCATCTTCATCATCTGAACCCATGTTTTTAGATATTTCCCAGAATTCTTTGGAACCCAATCTGAAGTCGGGCCGCTCCGCGGCCTTGTACCAAAATATCTGGTCACTGATTTTATTTGATTTTGCATTATTATTAATAACCAAACATTCAAAATTCTCTGTTGTTTGGTCCATAATCGTGCAAAATGACTCCAATGTGGGAAACATAGACGCATAATTTTCCCAGATTTTCTTTCGATTTGTCAAATAATTTTCACGCAATATAAATACATAATCGATATTGGTGCGGAGATTAGGTGGAACACCTAAAGGGTATTGCATTGTGATGATTAACATCACTTTCCAGTGTCTCAATTATACCATTTTCATTTGGACATTTGCTTCCAAAATCATTAAATCTGTGCTTTTTAAATGGGCACAGCACCCTCTCGGGTGGGTTTAGACTATATTTTAAGGCATCATAAAGGATGGTAAGTCCTTTCAACCCCACGAGCATTTAGTCGTTGAACCTTTCCCATAGTTTAACCTTGACAACATTAGGGACTTGGCTGCGGGTTATCTCTATTCTATACCTTTTTACTTTACCTTATGTGATTAGCATAAGCCACCAACTTATTTCTAAATTGGCTTAGTAGTATAGACCTAACAAGACGTCTCCGCAATTTGGACGTGTTGCATATCAGGGAATGTCCTGATACACTAGCCATTATTTGCATAATGACTTAGGCAAACATTTCACCATTCATAAAGAGAGCGCGCATAAGTTTATCACGAGCCCATGTGTTATCATAGAGACAGTCATCTAAAATAACAAAAGTGCGAGGATCAGTATTGGTTTTTTTATATGTTTGTACTTCTCGTTGCATTTGTTTCATAATGGTTTTTTGGCGTCTGAGCACATTCTCTATGATAGCGGTATTGTATTCCTCATGAATAAATACTTTTGGAACTAATTTACCATAGAAACCGTTACCAGCCTCTGTGCCAGATATAACAGTGCCAACAGGAATATCTTGATGATGAAAAAGCAAGTCTTTAACTAAAAAAGTTTTACCAGTATCACGACGGCCAATAAGGACAATCACAGGACCTTTATTTTCATTGGGGTGAAAGGTGATTGTGCGCATATCGAATTTTCTCAATTCCAATGTCATTGCTAAAAATAATATATTTTATTAGAGAAGATTATTCTCAACAAAAAAACACATATAGAAACACATGATGTGTAAAAACATAATATGTTTCAATTTGGTTATCAAAAAGTATGTCCATTAAATGTGGAATTAATGGCGCAACAATATGCTGATAAAAACGATTCTTATGCTCCTTTTGATATCAGTGGACTACAATACTATAATCCTATTTATAGCCGATTTTTCTCTATGAAACCCGACAATTTTAATAAAGTTTCGCTAAATCAATATGAGCAAGCGGTTGATTTGCAAACAGTGCAGGACATTAATGGACATACCACATCAGCCGAATTGTTTGTAAAATTCTCGCCTCTATTGGACCCATTGAAGTTTCTTACAGGAAAATACAAACTCGATGATCCTATGACAACGCGGCTGCCGCAATTGGATTTGAGTTTATGCCACCCCAAAATCGCCAATGTAAACAATTGTTCCTATACGGATGCGTTTTTCTGTTATTTGTCACATATGTTACATGAACAACATGGGTGGTTACACGGCGTAAAATACTATGGCACCGCATTGGCCATTCAAAACCGGTTTCGATTCAACTTGGCGGATGATTATGATTTTGTTGAAGACTCGCCATATTTTTTTCAGAATTTGGGCAAACATTTTACACTGGATGAACAGGCTGCATTGTTGTTGCAAAATGGGCAAATGGGGTCTGGTTCACGCGGCAATAGACCTTTGTTGGATATATGCAATGATGACAATGATGATTTGTCGTTGGATTTTGAACCATTGGATGAAGAAAAATCTGCATCGAAATCCGATAATAATGACGATGATGCTATATTGTCATCAGAGTCTGAAACAGAATCTGAAGAATTGGAATCTATGTCTGAAAAATCTGATTTAAAATCTGTGTCTAAAGAGTCATCTGATGGGTCTTCTTGTTCAAGTGGGTCTTCATGCAGTGATTCAACTATGTATTCTTCCAGTGATGAAGAGTCTGTGTGGGAAACCGAGTCAGAGTCAGAGACAGAATCTGAATCAGAATCTGTTGAAGAGTCTTCGACAGAATCTTGTTTAGAAGAACCTCTTTATTGTTATTTGCATAATTTTCCAACACAAATGATTTTTATGGAAAAATGCAAAAGCACAATTGATTCTCTATTATTGAAAAAACAACTTACCGATGAACAAGTGATTGCTGCATTTATGCAAATTATTATGATCTTATTAACATATAATCGCGCATTTGATTTCACACATAACGACCTGCATACAAATAATATAATGTATCAAGAAACAGAGGTTGAGTATCTTTATTATAAAGTGGATAATGTGTTTTATAGAGTGCCCACATATGGACGCATATTTAAAATCATTGATTTTGGCAGGGCTATTTACCGATTCCAGGGCAAAGTTTTTTGCAGTGACAGTTTTGCTTACAATGGGGATGCTTATAGCCAATATAATTGCGAACCCTTCTTAAATGAAGACAAACCCAGATTAGAACCAAACCCCAGTTTCGATTTATGTAGATTAGCATGCTCTCTCTGTGATTTCTTTGATGAAGACACTAAAGGATATGAAAAAACATGCGAAATTGTGAATTTATGGCGCAAAGATGATGAAGGCAAAGATGTTGTGTATAAAGGTCATGGGCAAGAACGATATCCTGGATTTAAACTATATAAAATGATTGCGCGCACCGTTCATGCACATACCCCGAAAAACCAATTAGAAAATCCTGTTTTTAAAGCCTTTATTATTGGTGATAAACCAGAGACCTTTATGGATTTGGACCTATATACGAGGAAACCGTAGGTTCCAAAGGCACCTTCCCTTTTGTAATAAATTTGTTTTTAAAAAATTGATTAAAAAAATGATAAACAAATAAAGTTAAAAACAAACAACTTCACCAAATATGTCAAACAAGGTTATCGACTTGGAGTCAGCTGATTATGAGAGACAGCTTATGAGGAATATTAACAATCCCGAAGAATTCATGCGTATATTAAAATCTATTCCTCAAAAACCAAAACCCATATTAAGTTCATCTATGTGTGCCAAAATAATTATTGTTATTATTTTGGCAGTATTTATGTTGCCATTTGCAATATTAAATCTATATTATGCGTATACTGATAATTCCTGTGTGAATTTGCCAGCAGGTCGTTTGGCAATTACATTAAAGGAATTCTTATTAGTGGATGGATATTATTTATTGAGTGCATTTACAATTGTGTCAGCGTTTATAATTTTCACCGATAATTTGAAAAAAGACAATAATAATGATTCCATGCTGTATAAAATTTTTGGATTACTTGTGTCTATTATATTTAAAACTTTTACATTGTCATGGCTAATAATTGGCGCCGTTATATTTTGGAAATTGATTGACAATGATTTATGTGATAATGGCATATACAATTATATATATGCAATGATCATTATTAAATTTTCATTTGTAGGTTTGGAATTAATTGGTGGCAATAAAAAAGATGATGATAATTAAAAAGCAGCATTAAAATCAAATACATCATCTGTTTTTTCTTTATTGGCCAGAGCATATTCGCTTACTGTGCGTTCAAAAAAATTGGATTTACTTTCAATACTAATTAATTCCATAAAATCGAAAGGATTCGCAGAACCATAGATTTTTTCACAGCCCATTTGTACACTGAGTCTGTCACCCACAAATTCAATGTATTGCGACATTAATATGTTATTCATGCCTATTAAGCGACAAGGCAGAGATTCACATACAAAAACTTTCTCTATCTCCACTGCTTCTTTAATGATGCTTTGCACTAAGGATTTATCCAATTTGTTTTTCAACATACTATAGAGCAAAATGGCAAATTCTGTATGCAGCGCCTCGTCGCGACTAATAAACTCATTTGATAGTGTAAGACCGGGCATCAAACCCCGTTTTTTAATCCAATAAATAGAGGCAAAACTGCTACTGAAGAATATGCCTTCTACACAAGCAAATGCAACTAATCTGGATGCAAACGAGGCATCTTTATCGGCGATCCATTTTCTGGCCCAATCAGCCTTTTTTGTTATACAGGGAAATAGAGATATAGCATTAAATAGCCTGTTTTTCTGTTCTTTATTATCGATATATGTATCAATCAGCAAACTGTACATTTCACTGTGGATATTTTCCATGGCTATTTGAAAACCATAGAAGGCCCTTGCTTCTGCTAGCTGCACATCATTCATAAACCTTGAAGCCAAATTTTCCATTACAATTCCGTCACTAGCGGCAAAAAAAGCCAACACCATAGAGATGAAATATCGTTCATCATCATTGAGTTTTGCCCAGTCATTCAAGTCTTTGGAAAGGTCCACTTCCTCTGCCCTCCAAAAACAATCAACCTGTTTCTTATACATTTTCCAAATTTCTTGGCTTTTGACTGGAAACATGACATAACGCGAGTCGTCTTCGCATAATAGAGGTTCTTGGTTCATGGTTGCTAAATAATATATTGGCCAGATTTTAAGTATGTTGCAAATGTTTGATTAAATCACACAACTTAATATTTATTTAATTATCTTTTATATTTTCGTCTTGTAATTCTTTTATTTCTTTGTTTGTGTTTTTTATATCCACCTTTTCGTGTCATGTGTTGACGACATAGAGGACAATCAGGATTCTTCCATTTAGAAATGCACTTTTTGTGAAAATAATGATTGCAATTGGTTTTTACAACAGGCATTGATGAGTATTTATTCATACATATTGGACAATCATCATCTTTTATATGCTCCAATTCTTGGGCTTTTATCGTTGGAAATGATTTAATATTTGGTTCATTTGATGCTGGTTCTAATTGCAATTCATCTTCACGCTTGGGCATAACGCGCCATCCACATTTAACAAAGAAATATTTATTTACAACCTTTGCAGATATCCAATTGCCATCATAGTTATCTAATAACACATCGTCGCCAATATTTACTGTATAATGATTTTCCTGTGTAATAATTTCATTATTTATATTTTTTATGTGATCTGGACGCCTAAACTTAACTTCTTCGCTTCCATCAATTTTCGCCATAAACCCTTCGATTGATAGAACCTTGCATGTAAAAGAACTTATTCGTCTTTCATCGCGTATTCCATAGCCATTATCAATAAGTCTAACATTATCATTATTTTTGATTGGCATACTATATATAATATGTCAAATAACTTGGTATATTATATATCAATGGATAGAGAAAGTAAATTGATAAATACATTGAAAATTGTAAATGATAGAATACAAGAATATGAAATAAAAATAGATTTAAATAGACGAATGTATGAAATGGAGCATAACAAACAAGAAAAATTCAAATTAGATAATGATTATGTATCATATCTTGAAACATTAACAAATTATGAAAATTCAAAATCTAGATTACTGAACGAACTAAAAAATCTCAAAAAAGTATCGGTTCCAAATACTGCAAATTTAGACATGAGGTTACAAGAAATACGCAATAAAGAAATGCGAAAATTGGATCCAAAGAGTGCTGAATTCGATTTAGATGCTTATGCTGCTGAAAATAACTGGGGAGGAAATACAAAAAAACAAGGATTTAAACAAAGATTCAAAAGAGGATTCAAACAAAGAAAATCCAGGAAATTAGGCAAAAAACACAGTAAAAAACAACATTAATATGTATTACTATGAATCACACAATTGATTTGCAAAAAAACAATATAGATATGAAAACTCTGCAAAAAATGATATTTATTTACAACGCATTACAAAAAGGCTGGAAAGTGAAAAAACAGGATGATGCATATGTGTTTTATAAGAATCATGAAGGAAAACGCGAAATCTTTAGGGACGACTATTTAGAAAAATTCATCGAATCGAATTTGGTGTTGGATTCATAAAGATGTATTATATTCGGTGAAATACATGAATTTGTAAGAATAGCCTCTATTTGTGTATTTATAACTTGCAATAAGGTTTGCAGTCGGTGAAACAGCATAGGATTAAGGGTTTTGTTATTGTGGTCAGTATATTTGTATGTGTTGATGCATATACATATATGTTTATAGGTGGTTTGTATTGGGGGTGTATTTACAAAAATACAGAGAATATGATTTTGCAATGGCAGATGCATGGATTGTTTAAAGGGATCGATAGAGAATCCATCAAAATGGTGTTTTATAAATTGACTAATGGCGTCAAAATGGGATTTATAGGTGAGTTGATAAGTGAGTGGATCATGTGGATAAGTCTGTTTAAAACAACTCGCACAAAGATTTCTATAAAGTGGTGATTTAATGGGATGACAACAAATATTTATAGTTGGTTGTTTGGTATCTTTATGGGCAGTGCAATAGAGACCATGTTTTTTATTAATGCGATTACGGCAATTGGCGAAAGAACAGAGTTTTGGCATGGAGGTTTGGCTAAAATAGGGGGTGAAAAGGTGTCCCGACTTTTAGACGATGGGGCGCCAGAGGCGCCCCTTGTAGCGAATCACTTGCTTATATTTTTACAACAATTCCTCTACAATTATGAAGGATGTATTAATTTCACCAAATTTTGGTTTACATTTTATGTAGATAAACCGCGCACAATCATGAAAAATCACGGATAAAAAAAGATTTAGCAATTATATAAAAAATACAATGGGAGGTGCTCTTATGCAATTAGTCGCTTATGGTGCCCAGGATCTTTTCCTCACTGGGACACCCGAAATCACTTACTGGAAAGTCTCTTACAGACGCCACACAAACTTCGCTATGGAATCTATTGAACAAACTTTCAATGGCCAAGCTGACTTCGGTCGCCGTGTTACCTGCACCATCAGTAGAAATGGTGACTTGGCCTACAGAACCTATGTTCAAGTTACTCTCCCTGAGATTAACCAAGGCATGGCTGTTGGCGGTGCTGGCCCCGTCTATGCTCGTTGGTTGGATTTCCCCGGCGAACAACTCATCTCCCAAGTTGAGATTGAAATTGGTGGCCAACGCATTGACCGTCAATATGGTGACTGGATGCACATCTGGAACCAACTTACCATGTCTTCTGAACAACAAAGAGGTTACTACAAGATGATTGGTCACACCACTCAACTTACCTACATCACTGACCCCACTTTCGCTGACATCAATGGTCCTTGCGCTGCCACCGCTGGTGCTGCCCAAGTGTGCGCTCCCAGAAATGCCCTCCCCGAGACCACTCTCTACATTCCTCTCCTCTTCTGGTACTGCAGAAACCCTGGTCTTGCTCTTCCTCTTGTCGCCTTGAAAACTGTAGGGCGGAAAAGTATCCATCCTGAAGCATCTGAGCTCTGCTTCAGGGAAAATATGTTGTGGTCTCAGAATAATGCCCAGATGCTAGTCTCATGCTGCTATTAAGCACATGAGGCAACAAATCCAAATTGCGGGAAAATCCCAAAGATGATGACTACTAAACTGTAGATGAAAATTTACAGTGGCTGAGAAGTAAACTCAGGTATAGTAAAAATGTCACATATAATAAGGAAACCAAGGTTTCCTTAAACGGACAATCCGCAGCCGAGCCTCTAACGCCGCTATGATAAGGTTATGAGGAAGGTTCAACGACTAAATGGTTTTGGGTCTGAGGGGTCTAATCAACCTCTATGAAGACATAAGATATAGTCTATTCCCTGGCAGAAGTTTTAATGTATTATTTTGTTGATTGACATTAAAATGCCGATAAATACACCGAAAGGTGGGGTATCGTGAAGTACAGTATCACGAAGTTAAAATCAACATTGACTTCAGACCTATTGGTGAGTGCTTGTGGGCTGTTAAGAGTCTAACTGCCACTGCCCAATCTCAATCCGTCACCACTGCCTACCAACAATCCCTTGTTGCTGCTTCTCTCTATGTTGACTTCATTTTCCTCGACACTGATGAACGCAGAAAGATGGCTACCAACCCCCACGAGTACTTGATTGAGCAACTCCAATACACTGGTGATGAATCTGTTGGTTCTTCCAGTAACAAGATCAAGGTCAACTTCAACCATCCTTGCAAAGAACTCATCTGGGTCGTGCAACCTGATGCCAATGTTGACTACTGCTCTTCTTTGGAAGGTGGCAACACATTGTACAAGGTCCTTGGTGCTCAACCCTTCAACTACACCGATGCCATCGATGTGCTTCCCCCTGCCATCCATGTTTTCGGCGGACCCTCTGAAGTGTCTGGCTCCAATGCCTTCATCAGTGGCGGTGTTTTCCAAATGGCTGGTGCTCTTGATGGTCTTGTTACCTCTGGCATCACCGGTTCTAACACCAACGACTATGATGCTGGTCATGTTTTCGGTTCCACCTCTGGCGCCAACTCTGGTTCCTATGTTTCCGACGCCGGTACTTTCGTTCTTGCTGAGACTGCTCTTGACATGCACTGCTGGGGTGAGAACCCTGTGGTCACTGCCAAACTCCAACTCAATGGCCAAGACCGTTTCTCCGAGCGTGAAGGATCCTACTTCGATGTTGTTCAACCCTTCCAACATCACACCAGAGCCCCCGACACTGGTATCAACGTGTATTCCTTTGCTCTCAGACCTGAAGAACATAACCCCTCAGGCAGTTGCAACTTCTCTCGCATTGACAATGCCACCCTTCAACTTGTTCTCTCTTCCGGCGCTGTCGGAGGTGTTAACACTGCCAAGGTGCGTGTCTATGCCTTTGGTTACAATGTCTTCCGTGTGATGGGAGGTATGGGAGGCCTTGCATATTCAAGTTAAGTGACCTACATATTCCGTTTTATATTAAATGGTATGTAAAATATATTATAAAATTCATAAAAAAACCTGTTTTTTCATGAATTATAATAAAATTTAAAAAATTTATTAATCAACACTTGAATTAATGTTTTCATCTTTTTTGTTTTGTTCTTTTTCTTTCTTTTGCTTTCTATAAGCAGCGATTTCCAATGCGCGTTTTTTCAAATATTCAGCGTCTCCATATTTTTCTCGTTGTCTTTCTCGTTGTTGTTCTTTTCTTTGTCTGGCTCGTTCTTTTTGTTGTTCATTTGTCATTTTATTTTTGTTTTTACAAATCATTTTATTTGATTGGTTTTCAGGAACAAAAGCAATAATTTTGGCTTTGTTATTAAAAATCAATAGCATTTTTTCAAACATAAACATATAATCGTTATCGGTTTTCATAATATTACATTCAGTGCAACATGTATTACAATTATTAATTATATATCCAATATCATTATCAAATCTATCAATTCCATTATTATGTTTATTTGTTTTCTGTTTTCCACAAATATAACAATTTCCGTTTATAAGTTCATAATATTGGTCTTCTGTTAAACTAAATTCCTTTCCTCTATTTTCAGAATTTTTCTTATATTTATCATATGTTTTAAATGTTGGATGGTCTGCAAATGCATCCGGAAACAAACATCCTTTAATTTTACCATTATGTGTCAATATATGTTCTATACGCTTTAAAAAAGTTATATTGTCTGTTGAACCTTTCATACGATTACAAACAATGCAACAACTTATGCAATTATCTATTACATATCCTTTCTGACTATCCATTCTATCAATTCCAACAAATCCTTTTTTACCATCTTGTCCACAATATCCACATGGTTGTTTAACAATTGATTCAAATTCTTCTTTAGATAATTGAAACTCCTGTCCATATGTTTCGCTTTTGTGTTTATAATTTTGGTAAAAATAATTTATATTTTGTTGTTGTTTTTTATTAATTTCATCAACCTTATCAGAATTATTTTCTCGCCATTGTTTCATATTTGCGGCTTGTTTTTGTAAATAAGCCTCATGGTCTTCATTTATTTGTCTTGAACGAGCATTTATCCAATATTCAGCAACCTTATCATAATTGTTTTCCTTCCATTCTTGTTTAACAGCCTTTCGCTCCGGTTTTTGACTATTTGCGCGTGACAATGCATTAACATGTTCCCTATCTCTTTTATAATCTTGTTTTTTATTATCTTCTCTACATGCTATACATGTTTTTAGTTCATTACTATTATTGTTATTTACAAATTCACTGAGTGGTTTTGTTTTACAACATGTGCTGCATTGTTTTGTGTTATTCACAACTGTTTGAACAACACCACTTCGTCGCGCATGGTCTTTTTCTCTTGCCTTTTGCAAACAATCTTGACAACTTGAAAAAGTATAAGTTTCGTCTAATTTTGCCCGACATCCTTTTTTATATTGATAACACGGACGCACATTTTCGGCCTTGCATTCATCTTCAAATAAACAAAGTTGATGTATGCCACAATAAGCATTTTCTTCAGACCTTTTATTTTTGCATTCAGGTTTTCCACATCGTTCAATAGCACTTCGCTTTTCATAAACATCTTTGTTATATTTCACTGTTCGTTCTTTGCATTTTTCACAAGTTTTTGATTCAGGTAAGTAATATAATTTTTTGCATCCAGAACACAAAGTCATTTGTTGTATCATTTCATCTGTATAATCACACATATGTTGATGATTTTTACAAAATCGTGTATCATTTATGCTGTATGCACGGCATGAATTACCTTTAAAATCAGTTCCTGCGCATTTACTCATCTTTATATAAGTTAAGATGTGTGTATTTTTCTAAGTTGTTTTGAGAAGTTTTTATGTATTATTGTAAAAAAATATATAAAAATTGATTTTGTAAATCGAAAGCAATATAAAATAATAAAAATAAAATGGAAGAAAAATTTGTTAAAAATCTTGATGAATTGGTGTTGTTATTTGATACAAAAAAAATAAATATCACAATATATTTGCAAAAACATTTTATTGAAGATATAAATTATGTAAAACAAAAAATAATATCAAATACTCATATTCGTGGTGGTCATAACAAAACAAATTATTTATTAACAATAGAAACATATGATATGATAAGAAATACATACAATTTGAAACACAGATATTTAAAAAATATTACAAGCGATTGTAACCATAATAATCCAATAAATTATGTTATGAGCATTGAAAATCAAACCATTGGATATATTGAAAACATATAATGTAAAACGCCAATATAAATTTGGGTCTTATTTCACAGATTTATGCTTTGTTGATAATAATATTGTTATAGAATGTGATGAATTTGGTCATGCCGACCGTGATAAAACATATGAAACCAATAGGGAACAATATATTATCAATAATAATTATTCACTTATAAGATTCAATCCAAACAAAGTTAATTTTGATTTGTCTGAAATTGTACGAGAACTTGTTTATTTATTAGTTAATAAACCAAATAGTCCTATTATTTTAAGATTATAATTTTAATAATATTATACAAAGTGTTTTTTATTTAATAAATATGTATTAATTGGTGAAAAAATATCTATATAAACTTAATAAATTTTAACTTAAAAATTCAAAATACAAAATATAAAAACAAAACAAATATATAATATTTACTTTAACAATTTGCGCCAAGCAGCATTGGCATCTTGATATGCTTTTTCATAATCTGGACCGCGGGTTGGTACACGGTCTTTATTGTAGCATTTTTTAAATCCGCCCAATTCTTTTTCTCTTTGGCTTAAAAACTCATTTATAAATTTCTCATAGGGTGTTAAAGTTCTTTCATTCATTTTGTTTCTGCGACGCAAGTCTTCTTCCTCGGCGGCTTTTTTCGCCTGTTTTTCGGCGATTTTAGCGGCTCTAATGGCGTCTAATTCCGCGCGCTCCCTTGCTCTTGCTGCAATAGATTCCATGCGTTTTATGTCTGCAGCAGATGGTGTTTCGGGCACAAGTTCAGAAATAGGTTCAGAAACCAGTTTATTTGCACTATGCATATCAATTTCGTTAGCAATTTCGTCCCAATCAAAGTCTGACATGGTTCAAAATATATTAGTTGTTTCAAAAGTTCATTGTTTTTACTTTATGATATAATTGAAAAAAAGGGTTCAATTTTCTAAGGGGGTTGCAGTAAGCCCGCCTTTGGCGGGCAGTCTGGTCGCCAACAAAGTTGGCTCCCGGACCCCTTATGATCCCCTGCATTTGCCAAATAAGGGACACAAGGGCCGGCTGTGCAGGCCCAGCCTTAGGAGGATCATAAGGATTCGGGTGCTCGCTTCGCGAGCATCAGACTGACCCGACGAAGTCGGGTGAACCGTAGGTCCTAAGGCAGGCCGCCAGTGCCCTTATGTTTTTCCGCTTTTAAGCGGAAAAACTGGAAGGCCTTGTGTCCCCTAAAAATTGAAATCTGTTTTTAATTAATACCATTAATTAAAAATTCACAAAAAATGACCACTTACTTACAGTTCCATTCAAAGTCCACGCAATTGAAAAACCATGTATTACCTTTAAAGCGTTTATCTAATTTCAGTGAAGATCCTGTTACTTATAACGGCGTTACATATCCCACTGTTGAACATGCCTTTCAAGCACAAAAATATAGTTTTACAGATAAACCTGAACTTATGCAATTATTTACAACATTTGCAACTGCAGCAGAAGCCAAATCAGCAGGCACTAAAGGCGCTATGAAAAAACATAAAACTGAATTAGATATCAATAAATGGAATGAGTGTAGAGACGCTATTATGGAGGCACTTATTGCCAGTAAAATAGAGAAAAACCCCGAAATTAAAAATATATTAATAATTGCCAAACAAAATAATATCAGATTTGTTCACTTTTCACGCACAGATATGTATTGGGGTGCACATATGAATGAGGACGGCTCTATTAAAAAAGGGGAAAACCACCTTGGAAAAATCTATAATAATTATATTGATTCTATGGAATAAACTCTGTTTGCACATCATACAAATACCCTGTGCCATCGGCATACCAATCCATTATTAAAATAAGTAATTCCACGCCTGCCTCTATCGCCGTGTCCATTGCTTTTTTATATGCCACTTCTTTTGGATTTATTTGCAAACCAATAACATCGCTGCGTTGCACCACAAAACACATAATACACCGAGAATTTGGCAGCAATAATGCCAATTCATTGATGTGTTTATAGGCTCGTGGGCTTATTGCCTTCACGATCTTTCCGTTTTCTTCGAATTTTTTTTGAATGCCTCCAATAGGAAATACAGCAACCATATCACCTTTATCATCTTTTAGTGCGAGCGGAACATTTTTCACTTCTAAATAGAATTGTCGACCTTGTGCATCTATTCCCGCAAAATCTATGCGCGAGTTTCCAACAGTTACTTCACGTTGTATTTGTTGTAGTCCTGACAGAGATGGCAGCAAATTATTGCATAAACAATAATGCACGATTTTTTCAGCCACTTTTGGGTTAATGCAAATATAAGTTTTATTATGATATGCCATTTGGACACTGTATGTGCAATGAGGTTTTACATCTTTCCAAACTTTGTGTTTCATAGGTGTAAGTAAAATTTCTTTATCTTTATCACAAAGACCTGCACATCCTTGTGATAAACAATGGGCTAATATAGTTGATGATGTATCGTCAATAGAGACATCACCAACATAGGGTGTTTTACATATGGCCGATGGGCGTTTTACAACAGTGCCTGCAACAAGGCCGTCGAATTTATATATTGGTATTAAATATGTCATTGCATTGGTGTTTTTCACAAATAAATATATAAAAATGGGTTCAATTTTTTAAGGAGCCTTCCTTTTATTTCTTTATTATATCAAAAAACCATTGCAAATTTTGTTTTGTTGAATTTCAGTAAAATGTTTTATATGCTTGTGTAATTGCCTTTAATTAAAATATTTTTTGGTGTTTGTTATCGCTGTTTCTAAACAATATTAAAATACAAACACAATATATATAATGTCCAAAACAAGACAGCAAATGCGTAAAAAAAACGAAAGGAAAACAATAAAACGAGGAGGTTATAAATCAGATGAAGAAATTATTGCAGAATTACAAAAAGAATATGTCAATAAAATAATGAAAACAATTCGTTATTATTTTAAAAAACAACTATTGTTTGATTTTGCAAGAAGAAATGAATTTAGACCACAAAAAATTGTTCCATCCATATTTAGAAAAGACCCAATAGAGAATAAATTAAAAATATCGTTTACAGAATTAAAAGATAAATTGAGTGGAGGAAAATGCAGTTTACACCGTTTTGAAGAAACATACACAGATCCTATATATTTAAAATGGTTTGATGATTTATACAGTAAAATTGCAACAGTATACATAAATTCAAAAAATATTAGAGAATTTATGAATAATAAAGAAATGGATAATATACGTGAAGAATACTTGAATTATTTAAAAGATTTTATAATAATGCGATTGCGTATAACTCCTGAAAATATTCAATCTGATAACAAAAAAACATTAGATAATTATGAATTCTATGGAGGGAGTTTATTTTTTTGGATCGATTATCACAAACAAATTGGAAAACGATATTTCCATATTCAATTGCTTTTTAATACACATATTAAAAATATATTAACAACCTCAACAAAAATGATGTATCGCAAAAATACCGCTTATTATTGCAATTTATTTGATTTTGATGGATTTAAAAATTATGAAATTGATGATAAAACAAAATTGTTGACTGTTTTAAATACAGCCACGCCAAATGTACTTGACGCGGACACATTAAATAAAATAAATGAATTAGTTTAGAACCCAGGATTATCAGTAAAAACAGCGGCTTGACCAGTAAGCGCCTGTTTTTCAGTAATGGCATCTAAAAACATTGACACAGGTTTATCAAGTGTCATCACAGAGAAAGATGAAATGGTGACTGCAATTCCTACCATAAAGGCATCTCTCATAACATTTTTCAAGGGTTGCACCTCCTTTTGAATAAATTTCATATCAATTATTTTCACTAAAACATAGATAAAAATGCTAAATAAAATCACAGTGATAACTGTTTTCATAATTTGACTATATGTTTTTTGAACCTTTATGTTTTGTTATTTTTAACGCAAACAAAAATAACAAAATTAATCAAAAAAATTGAATAGAAAAAAAGGAAGAAGTTTGAGGGGAAACTCTGTTTCCCTCACATGAACTTTTTGTTTCGTAGTAAACAAGTGACTCCGTCACTATCCGATTATGAATCCGCACAACCCTTTGTGCCACCTATTACAAGTGGTTATACAATCAAAGTATACGACGGTGACACCATTACTATTGTTTCCAAGTTGCCCTATGATGCCTCTCCATTTTACAAATTTTCTGTGAGATTAAATGGAATTGATACTCCAGAAATCAAGGGCTCCTCAACTCAAGAAAAACTTAAAGCACAAGAGGCAAAAAATGCCCTTAGTGAACTTATACTACATAAGAAAGTGAACTTAAAAAATGTGTCCACAGAAAAATATGGACGCATTTTGGCAGATATTTATACAGAGGATGGTTTGCATGTAAATGAATGGCTGTTAGACCAAGGTCATGCTGTTGCATATGATGGTGGTAAGAAAACTCAGTGGTCAAACAAAGAATAAGGTTAAAATAAAAAATCTTAAAGAAAAAAGGAAGGTCATATAAGGAGGAATCTTAAGAGAACCGATTCGGTTCCCTTAACTTAAAGGGTATCAAAATCCAAAGAAATGGGTTCTTCCACAGGGGTTCCATCCAAATTCATTATACCCAAATCCAAATTGACTGGTTCATCTAATATAGTCAGTCTTTCATTATCATCATCATCTGATTCCTCCTCCAATTTGCGTTGTAAATTTCGCGCAACACTAATTTCCTCCAATCTATCAATATCTTTAGGTGCCGGTATTTTTTCCTCTTTGCCTTCATCTGTAATAGCATGGTCAACATCATCAAATGTCAACCTTGTTACAACAGGTTCCTCTGTAATATTGCTAATGGTTGGCACTGTGGGCAAGGGCGGTTCTTCAACTATGGGTTTTGTTTCAATTGGTTTATTAAGGTGCGTCGCATTTGCTCCGTCAACAGGGTTTGTCGCTCCGGTTTCCAACACAGGTTCCGGTGCGGCATTTTCCATAATCACTTCCTCTTCTTGTTCTACAGATTCATCCAAATAAGCACGCACAATTGCCTCTGTGGGAATACTATCACGAATGGTTTTCAAAATACATTCTTCCACAATCACCTCAAATTCACGATTGTATTTTTGTTGTTGCAAGGGTGATGCATGTTTATCAAACAAATATGCATTTCGATAAACTTTGCTTGCTACATTGATGTAGGCTTTATGAATAAAATCTTGCAATTTGGGAATAGAGATATCGATTTTTTTCTGTCTTGTGCCTACACGAACACAGGTGAGAACTTTTAACTGAATCACATGCACACATGTAATTAAATCCTCCAAATAATTGCAACCAGATTTTTCAATAATGCGTTTTATTTCTTCATCCACTAAAGACGCATTCCATTTGGGCACCCGGCATAATAGATTCTGAAATGTCATCAAATATTTCTCCACTTCATTACTATCCACGCTGATTTTCCATGCCTCGTTAAAAATGGATTTGATGCCTTCCATCATAAAAGGACACAGAATCGCAACCAAACGACTGCACCATTCATTGCGGGATTCATTCAAATTGGCCAATACAAAATCGTCCATCAGGGGTATATCTCTATATAAATGATATGTTTTCTAAACTCTTATTTGAACGCAGATAAATATAATCAAACAAGTAAAAAAGCGCCATTTTTTCATTGCGATATTCGCTCTTTATCTTGTCGTAGCAGAATTTTAAACAAATGGTTTGTGTTTCATCGATGGCACCTGATTCCGATAAATATGCAATTAAATCCTCGCATGATATAGCCTCCTCATACAATGTGTTTGACATATTCATAAACCATTTATGGTCCATTTTTCGCAAATCGGTGTTGCCAAAATGTGTATTACATATGTTATTCCGACGTTCTTTATTGTAGGCATCCAGATGATAGGTTTGCTCCAATTGCTGTGTTTGATAATTTGTATAACATGTGTCCAGTGACATAATATCAGGTATGTATATTTCGCAAAAACGGGACAGAATCGGATTCAACAGTTTGTATTTGTTTTCCACAATAATAAAGAATCTGGTATTATGACTGAATAACTCTATACAACGACGCAGTGCACTTTGAGCGTCAATTGTGAGTTCATCGGCATTCATTAACACGATGCTTTTAAACATATTGTTTTCATTGCATTGCATATTTACTTTTGCAAAATATTTGAGTTCGTCACGGATAAAACGGATGCCCTTGCCATGAGCACAATTTACAAACATAACATTGGATTTAATGCGGGCTTTATCGTGATTGTAGATTTGATTAATAAAATTGTAAACAATGGTGCGTTTACCACATCCACTGGTGCCATGAAATACAATATTGGGTATTTTGCGGATTTTTATAAAGTAATCCAATTGGTTTTGGACATTATTATTCATATATGGGCAATAAAGATTTCTATAAATTATTATCTAAACGGGTTTTATCCAATTTTATTAATGGACATTTGTTTTGTAAATACATATCGTTCATGATGCATAGTGCGTCGGCGCAAATTGCATTGTAAACACGCGATTTCGACATTACCTCTATTATGGCCTTTTGAATTATCTATGCGGTCGAGTGTCCATTGCTGAGGTTCGCGCACAGATGTATACATCAATTGCACCTTGTTTTGACAATAAAAACAGGTCAAGTTTTTCTCAATTAATAAACATGCTACATATGTTGTATCTATTAATAAACCTGGGTCATAGAGGCCCTTCTTTAAATCCTGATATCTATAGCCGGCGACTTTATAATTCAATTGTTGTTGTAAGGCTTTATGAAGGGGTTCTTCACCGGCATGTAAACTTAACAAATGGTTAAGTATATTATCGTGAGTGAGTTCATCATCGCGGAAATGCCAGTGCTCCGTTATTTGTCGTGATTTTACTTCTTCTTCTGATACAACAGTGAGAGTTTTGGGAACTTTTTTATCCAAACAAACATATACTTTTTTTGTGGTGTTTTCATCCATCCTTTTTTAAGTACTTGATAAAAGCATATAGAATTAATTTTCTAAACAAATATAGAGAAAGAATACAATAATAATGTTTCCTGTAATCAAAATCGAAGAACCCGTTGTTCCGCCTTCAACGGCTGATACAAAAATGATGAATAAATACAAAAACTTTATTGCGGCATCTGGGACAAGCATTCATACTGCGAATGTGCCCAAAGAGACGGATATGGATCGCATAGAAGTGTTGTTAGAGCGTGAAAAACAAAACCTTGTTACAGAACCCTGGAATAAATTGGATAAAAGACTAAAAATTCAAAAGTTACATGCATTTGCAGAAAAACATGGTCATGCAAATTCGTTGTCTCATAAAGAAATTAAAAATTTGAAGACTTTCTTTAGTGAGTGTTTGACAAAAGACAAATTGGCAAAGGTGAAAGATGTGGATTATAATAAAGAAACAGGGGTTATTAATGATATACCCGGATTATGTATGAATGCGGCTACAAGGGCTTTTACAATTCGTAATTTGGATAAGAAAGTATCCACGCTTAAATCATTAACGCCGAAGAAAACAATAATGACGCCCATCAATAAAGGAGACGACGAAAATGAATAATCCCTCCTTTATAGATTAGGTTAAATTCAAAATATAATGGTTAATTTGAAAATTGATTTGATGGTTTTATTAAATATTGTTTAATAAAACAACTGAGAATGCCAAAATTTACTTCAAAAGTTATATTGAGAAAAGCGGTTGAGGATTTATTCCTCAGAAGAAAAAAACAAAAAAAACACATATCTGATTGGAATACAAGCCAAATAACAGATATGTCCAATTTGTTTAAAAATATAAAACAATTATCAAATAAACCAATTACACTTAATTGGGACACAAGTAATGTTACAAATATGAGTCGCATGTTTA
>JACCDX011345003.1_pt1 | contig 28187 bp, 56 predicted proteins | sample 7449681 | NCBI WGS metagenome assembly JACCDX01 (sample SAMN15323450, study PRJNA562643) | freshwater metagenome | isolation source: river surface water | place: USA:Blue River Watershed | collected 2017-08-18
ATCTGAGGTTTTCTTATCTTTGTACTATGGAAAATTATATAAGAAATAAAATATTAAAACATTCTGAAAAATTCAATATTGAATTTACAGAAGATAACATAAATTCTATTTTAGAAGAAACTAAAAAGGGTATTTATGCATTTCAAATAATTTACAATCAACCTGACCCTGAAGAACATCCTAATAAATTTAAATATACTTTCAAATTATATAAACCACTTGATGTTAACAAATTAAAAGTATGGGAAAATGCATATGGAAATATTGGAAATACAATTTGGTCATATGATGGTGGGAAAACATGGAAATATAGTTCTTCAGAAACAATAAAGTTTGATCTAAGAATAATTAGAGAATTAAAGTTAAATCAAATTTTATAATGAGAAAAATACACTTAGATAAATTTCATGATAGACCAGAGGTTGGGAAAGCATCACTAATGTTTGTTGATGAAAACAAAATATGTGATGGTTGTGATTCACCGAATGTGAAATGTGCTAGTATAAAATCAATAGGTAATCATGTTATGATAATATGCCAAGATTGTATAGAAGGCATTTTAGAGAGTTTAGATCCAAGTATTATTAGAGATATAAAGTTGAATAAATTATTAGATGGAAATGATTAAAATTGAAGATATTATTAAAGCCTCCGGATTACACCCATCCAGAATTTTTAATATAACAATATTTGGCAGCAGAGTTTATGGTACACATACAGATAATTCCGATTGGGATATAATAATTGTTGCCAAAAACTCAGTTGAATCAATTGAAATTAAATCCGATTTATATAATATACATATTTATACACCTGATAAGTTTAAACAAGATTTAGATTGGCATATGCCAAAAAACTTAGAATGTCATTTTGCTCCAGATTGGGCTAAATTAAAAGAAGATTTGAAATTTGACTTCAAATTGAATATACCTAAGATAAGACATGCAACTTCACACGTTAGTTCTAATTCATGGGTAAAATGTAAAAAGAAACTTCAAATAGCAAATGAATATAATATTGGAGTTAAATCTCTTTTTCATGCTATTAGAATACCGATGTTTTCTACTCAAATAGTCAATTTTGGTGAGATTAGAGACTTCCAATGTGCTAATTGGATATGGAATAAGATTAAGGAAAAAGAATGGAACTGGGAAGATTTGGATAAAGAATTTAGAGAATTACATAACTCTACATTAACCGATTTTAGAAAAGTAACAACTAAAGAGTGAAAACTGATATTATAATTTCTATAAGTAAAAGTGTTCAAACTTTTGAGCACTCATTTAAAATCATAAAGAATAGACCGATATGGAGGATAAGGAAACAAAAGATTCTGAAAATTTGGAAAAGTGGAAAACTGTAAGTTTTGACTTTGCTTCTTTATATCCGAATAGTTTTACAATGAAACTTAACTTCTTACAAATGAAGAGAAGAAATAAAATAAAAAAGATATGGAAGAGAGAATTTACAAATACACTATGACACATTCTATAGATGAAGTTAGAGATAGAATGAATGATATATTAACTGAAGAGGAATTAGATTTCTTAGCATATGATGTTGAATCAATTGATATTTATTTAGATGGTGATAAATATACTTGGAAAGATAATATACCTGGAGTAATATCTTTTTCAATTAATATCTTAGATGATGAAAAATATAAAAGATTAAGAGAACTTGAACACAGAATACTAGAGGGTTTAGAAGGTGATATTAAAATAGAAGATATAACCGAAGAAGTTTTATATGATCGTCATGATTGTGATCAATATGGATTTGCAAATGATGCAATAAGAATAATGTTTTATCAATGGAGAAAAAAATATTTAGAAGCTGATAATGTATTAGATAAAATATCATTATATGGAATTGAATCTATAACTCAACAAGAAAAAGACTTTTTAGAAACTGGTATATTAAATAATCCATATGACTATTATATCATATAGGTTCATTATTAATATCAAGTTCTACAAAAATTAAAACATTGCCATTTTCTTTTTTGAATTTAAGATCACCACTAAATCCAAGTTGAATAGCTCTTTCTCTATAAATATCTAAGTAATAATCAACATTACTTTGAAAGTTTTTTAACTTTTCTTGACCTATTTTTCTAACTAAAATGGACATACAATACTTTTTTCTTTTATATATTTAAAAAAATATTAAGTTTTTTAAACTTTTTATATAAAAATACGTAAAAAATAACAAAGGGACAAAGACTTTTTAATATATACACTTATATCGCGGGATAGAGCAGTCTGGTAGCTCGCAAGGCTCATAACCTTGAGGTCGTTGGTTCGAATCCAGCTCCCGCTACTAAAAAAATTAAAAAAGATTTGGAAATATAAAAAACTTCCGTATCTTTGTAGAGTAAAATAAAACAGATTAAAAAAAATACACAATGAGAACAATAGTTAACATATCAATAGAAGCGATAGGCCAAGCGGCTTATGAGGCGGGGTATAGATTACCTATTGTCAGTGAAAGTGTATTGTAATATATTTTAATAAAAATATTATAAACCCAACTGACAAAATCAGTTGGGTTTTTTTATATTATAAATGTTCCGTTAGTGAAGTGGTTTAACACGTCTCCCTTTCACGGAGAAGATCACGGGTTCGAATCCCGTACGGAATACTAAGATTGGAATAATAGTCGGAGTAAAAATATCACTGATATGTAATAGTCCGAGTAAAATCCAATCTATATTGGAAGGTGGCAGAGTGGTTAAATGCGGCGGTCTGTAAAACCGCTCCTTAACGGGTACGGGGGTTCGAATCCCTCCCTTCCAACACAGGTAGTAAGTGGTCTACTGGTTATCAAAATCCACCGAGTGATTCACGAAAAGAATTAAATGCCAGCATAGCTCAATTGGTCAGAGCAGGACGCTTATATCGTCAAGGTTGTGGGTTCAAGTCCCTCTGTTGGTACTAAATTTGCGAGATTAGCTCAGTTGATTAGAGCGTTAGCCTTCCAAGCTAAGGGTCGTGGGTTTGAGTCCCACATCTCGCTCAAAAAGACTTTAAGTTTCAAAGTACACGAAACAACGAAGGTTAGTCTTCCTTCTATTTTGGGGCTGTAGCTCAACTGACTGAGCATTTGTCTGGCAGACAAAAGGATGTGGGTTTGAATCCCATCAGTTCCACTAAAATGGGGTAGCATGTACCAAGGTTGGCGGGGCTCACTTGCAATGAGCGTATGCGGTCGGTTCGATTCCGATCTACTCCACTAAAAAATAAAAAGAGAAAATGAAAATAGAAACAAAACAAATAATTTCTGGGAGCTTTGAATCTAGTAAGATCAAACTTAGACCAGTTTATGATAATTTTTCTCTATTAACGGCTTTAATAAAAATTGTTAAAAAGAGAAAAGAAAAATTAAAAAATAATTAAAATTATGGAGTTGGAGGCGATAAACTATCTAGAATAAAGAAATCACTGGGAGTGGTTGGTTCTAGAAACGATAGAAAATTAAAAAAATACTCAGATAACTTTAATAAGATGTTTGAGTTTTATTTCAAAATTTATAGAACCGGTTTAATAACTTTTTGTGGTTCTAATTTTGAAGTAGATTATATAAAAGGTGGTTCCGAAGCTAAGTTTGCTTTTAGAGAATATGATAATGGTCGATTTAAATTTATAAATCCAAAAACAAAACATCCAAATATACTTAAAGCAGTAATTAGTGGTAAAAAAGGTTGGGGTTTGTGGGTTAAACAATGGACAGAAGGAATCGTCGAATGTAGTTTTACTAAAGAAGAAATACTTAAAGAGTTTCAATTAAAAGGTATAGAGATACCGGAATCTTTAATGTTAGAGTGGGACAAACTAATAGTTAAAATGAAGAGGATAAGAAATGAAAATTATTTAAAAAAATTTAGAAATTAATTCTTTTTATATATAAAAATAAAAAAAATTATGGAAAAAATAAATAACATATATCAAACAAAATGTAATACATCATCTGATATTAATGAACATTTACCAACACTTTTAAAATATAGTAAAGAATGCTCTCACATAACCGAAATGGGAGTTAGATGGGTTTCGTCAACTTGGGCATTATTATTATCAAATCCTGATAAATTTATTAGTTATGATATAGTTAAAAACGATAATATTAACGAAGTAATTAATTTATCAAATGAATATGGAATAAATTATAGTTTTATAGAGTCAGATGTTTTACAATGTACAATTGAACCAACTGAATTATTATTTATAGATACTCTACACACTTATAACCAATTAATACAAGAATTAAATATACACTCTGATAAAGTTTCTAAGTATATAATTCTACATGATACAGTTACTTTTGCTTATGTTGATGAAATGATATATGAAACAGCAAGTAATAATATCAAAGGTCAAACAATCACAAAAAATGGACTTATGAATGCTGTTAATGATTTTTTAGCAACACCAAATGGAAGCCATTGGTTAATACACGATGTTTATGAAAATAATAACGGTTTATTAGTATTAAAAAGAAAAGATTAAAAATATTATAAACTTATAACTTATTTTATTATATTTGTTATATGAAAATACTTTATATACACGGCTATCAATCATCACCTGTTGAATCAAAAGTTAACATCTTAAAAGATCAATTCGGTGAGGTTTTTGCACCTTTTATTGATTGGGATAATGATGAAACCAGACCTAATCTATTTAATGAATTTGTAAAATTAATTAATGAGGAAAATATTACACATGTAATTGGATCATCTATGGGTGGTCAGATGGCTTTTTACTTAGCAACTTTTTGTAATATAAAAGGATTATGTTTTAATCCAGCATTTGGTTATCGTTACACAGACTTAAACTTATCTTTAAATAAAGATTTTACAAGTCATATTCTTATTACACTAGGTACTAATGATGATGTTATTCCAAACTCAGTATCAATAAATTTCTTATTTGAGAATAATATTTCAGAAAAAGTTAGTATTGAATATTTAGAAATAGGACATCAAATAAACACAGATATTTTTGAAAAACAATCTAATAAAATAAAATAAAATGAGTAGTATTGAAGAAAACAATAAGATGAGAACAGGTCAGATGGGACAGAGACCAGCATCAGAAATGACTAAAAGAGAACAAATGGCATTACATATATTAAATGGATTATTATCTAATAATAATGAGATAGATGTTTCTGAATTAGTTAAGAGTGCTGTTAATTTTACTGATTTATTAATTTCAGAATTAAACAAATAATATGAAAAGTTACGTTATTTTACAAAAGGGATTTGAGTATAATGATGAGATTTACTATGATATTGAAGGTGGTGGAAATCCTAAATTAGTAATCTTTGATATTGAAGGTGCGAAAAGAAAAATTAGAGATCTTAATATAGAAGAATATAAAAAAGTTTCTCTACGAGATTACTCTTATGATATAACCGATGTTCTAAATGTTGATGAAGATGACTTTTTATCATTTACTGAAAAACTTAGTCAAAAATATGGTGAGATAAAATCAAAATGGCATGAAGATGTAAATTATATGTTACACCCTATGGCGAATGATGAAGAATCAGATGAATACTCAAAAATGGTGAATATTAATTTTTACGAGTATGTTGAAACTGATGTGGATTTACAATCTTTTAGAAATGAAAGAATTAATGATGTTTTGGAATAATGAAATTATTATGTATAGATAATAAAGGAATAGAACGCCATTTAACAATTGGTAAAATATACTCATTGGAGTATATAGATACTTATAAACATGGTAGTGTTATAAAAAATGATATGAGATTTTATGATATCTATCCTATGTGGCGTTTTAAACCATTATATGAAATACGAAATACAAAAATAGAAAATATATTAAACGATGGAACAATTTAAAGAAATGATGGATATGTGGCAGAAAGCTTTTACTGAACAAAAGTTCACAAATCCAGTTGATTTATTCAACAACCTAACCAATAATACAACTGAAATTATGCAGAATAACTCTAAGATTATGGAGAATAATCTAAAGTTTCATAAAGCATTTATTTCTTATCATCAATCAATCCATGAAATGATGGAGGCGATAACCGATAATATAAATTTGATGTCTAAGAAATAGTATGAATGAGAAATTCAGAATTGCAGTCTATGGTGAAATAGAAGAAGTTTATATTAACTTTTTTATCAACCAAGAAATTATTGAGGAAAATAAAATAGGAGATACTTATTTTATAAGAATAAAAAATGGAAAAGAAAATCTAACTTATAGTATTCATCAAAACTATTATGATAAAGTACAATCATCCATAAGAGATTGGAAATTAGAAAAAATATTGAAGGACTAATTCAAAGAAATTAGTCCTTCTTTTGTTAATTCCCTATAACAAAGATCGTGTCTAACGACTAAAAATTGAAATGGTTTATCACCAACCACTAAGGGTAATCTTAAAACATCACCAGTTTTATAATCCGTAGTACTTGTTTCTAAAACCTCGACATCAGAAAGGTGTAGAGTTCTATTCGGAGCCCACTCAAAATCAGAAATTTTGACTTTTAATTCGGTAGTTGAATTTGTACCAGTTATTTTAAGATCCAATTCATCACCTATTTTATAGTTATCCCAATTAATCATATGTTTATTTATTTGAATAGATAAAATTAGTAATTATTTTAATATAAAATACAGATTAGTTTAATTATTTTTCATTAATCTCCAAGTGAAATAAACATCTTTATCTGATTGTCTTTCAATATATCCATCAGGATTATATTGTTCATCATTTAAAACAACAAGAAATTCATACCCTATATGAAATGATTTAATTCCTGGATAATCATCATTATTTTCAATCTCTTTTCTATTGTAAAATGCAAATTGATCTTTTGTTATATCCAATTTCAATTCTTCTTTCATACCTCTTACAATAACTTCTTTTGGATCTTCACCTGATTTAAACTTCTCTGCCGCTGAATAAGGCATATTAGTTCTTCTTCTTTCTCGACCATCTTTAAAGATTTGCTTTTCTTCATAAAGTCTCAACCATTCGCCATCTTTCTTATAAAGAATTCTAGCACCTACAAATTGTACTCTTCTAACTAATTGACCATCTTCATCTGTTAGTTCGGTTTCACCTTCGTGAATTTCTTGGTATAAATGTCCAATTGTTTTAAAAGTACCTGTTCCGTATAATTCAGTATCAATACCTTTATTTTTCAACATTTGTACAAAGTCAATATACTCACCTGGTATAATAACATTCTCGTTAATTGGTGAATAATTAAAGTTCTCAAATAATTTAATCCATTTCATAACTTATATATTAAAACTTAAATCTTATTATTTATATATAAACTATGAATTTATTTTGGGGAATACTCTGGGGAACTTTAGCACAAGTCTTAATCTTTATACAAATACAAGGGAGTCTAAAGTATCAATTTTTACAAGATCACAGATTTTGGGTATTAATGATGGGTGTTCCAGCATCTTGGATATTTATGGAGTCAGTTAAACACCTAGTTGGTTGGGCTGATGGTCAGTTGTGGCCTAGTAGATTAATTGGATTTTCAATTGGTATAATTGTTTTTTCATTAATGTCTCATTTCCTTTTTGGTGAAGGAATAACTCTGAAAACTGGAGTTTGTCTTTTACTATCGGCTTGTATATTAGGAATACAAATCTTTTGGAAATAGAATAATTTTATTATATTTGTAAAAAAAAGATATGCTCACATTTTTATTAATTGTTTTAATTTTATCAATTATTTCAATTTACTTTGCTTTTACAGATGATAAAGTAGATGAAAAATATACAGATTTTGGAACTAAACAAAGATCTGATGATGGTTATTATGATGAAAATACAGAACGTAATCGTTATCAATCTGATTACGAAAGTTGGAAAAGAAAACAATATAAAACCGATAAAATATTTGACTTACTAGTTAAGGACTTTAGTAATAATCCATATCATGATAAATTAGAATCATTGGGATCATCTTACTCAATAATATCATTTCAATATAAATTTGAAAATGGATTTAGATTTACCTTAAATGATAAAAAAATTAAAGTTTATGATAGAAATGGCGAAAACATATTATATCATATAGTAAGCGATTTATATCATCTTAAATTTCTAAAATTGATTTTAGAAATGAAAGAAAAGGCTCAACATAGATTTAAAGAAAGAAATTATAGAACTTATAGTGAATATGATTTCAATTCAAAATATAATGATTATAAAAGAGAACAACCTAAAGAAGAACCAAAAGTAAAATCTACGGGTAATATTCGATTGGATAAAATAAATGAGAAAATTCTACTAAGAGAAGAACAATTAAGAAAGATGAAAAAGAATGATCCAGAACGACCAGCTTTAGAAAATGAATTAAATACATATAAAAATATTGCTAAAAAAATTAAATCTAAATTATAAAAACAATTTATAATAAACTCTATATAAAAATTATAACCAAGTAATAAAAAATAATATAGAGCCATGGAAACAACCGACTATAAAACAATAGAGAAGGAAATGGTATCTGAGATATCTTTCAAAAAAACGATTGAAATTGAACAATCGATAGAATTAATGGAACAATTACAAAAGGCGATGATACTTGGTAATGAACATCATTCAAAAGTTAAAATATTTTTTTATGATGATAATGGACCAAAAAAATTAGAAACCACAATATGGTATGCTGGTAGTAAATATATTTGTTTAAAAGGTGGTAGATATATACCAATTGATCATATAGTGGATATTAAATTTTAAAAAATAAAATTATATTATGGAAAATCATGACTTACATCACGAATTTGTTGAATATGATCAATTGATACATGATCTAAAAGTATCAGATAATCATTTTAGAAAATTATTTGATCAATACCACAAAGTAAATAAAGATATTCATAGACTTGAATCTAATGAAGTTTATACAGACTCCGAACTTAATAAATTAAGAAGTCAAAGAATTCATTTAAAAGACGATTTATATCAAATATTAAAACAAAGAAGTAAATAAAAAAAGAGAGGATTAATTCCTCTCTTTTATTTTAAATTTTAAATAATGAAAATTATACAAATTTATACAGATGGTGCTTGTTCCGGTAATCCTGGCACTGGTGGTTACGGAATTGTTATGAAGTTTAATGGGAGACAAAAAACAATATCCGAAGGATTTAGATTAACCACAAATAACCGAATGGAGTTGTTAGCAGTTATTGTTGCTTTGGAAAAAGTTACAGTTGATAATTATCCAATTGAAATTTATTCAGATTCAAAATATGTTATTGATTCGATAACAAAAGGATGGGTTAATAGTTGGGTAACTAAACCAAACTTTGGTGGTAAAAAAAATGAAGACCTATGGAGAAGATTCTTAGAAGTTTCTAAAAAATTCAATATAACATATCATTGGATAAAAGGTCACAACGGGCATATTGAAAACGAATTATGTGATAAGTTAGCAGTCGAATCTTCATTATATCCAAATAATATAGATAAAGTGTATGAGTCAAAAAAATAATAATAAATCTCTTTGGTTAAGATTTACAACAATGGGACTACAAATGGGTTTAACCATTTATTTATGTAGCCTTTTAGGAGGTTGGTTAGATGTTAAATATCCAAGTGATACATTTAACTATAAGAAAATTTTAACACTATTTGCTGTGTTTGGAACAACAGTTTCAACTATAAGACAAGTTATTAAAATATCTAATGAATAATAAAATTTGTTAGAATAAATATTTTTGTTATATTTGTTAAACAAAAATATGGTTATGATCTCAGAAGAAAAATTAAAAAATGTAGGTATTCCGTTGAAATCGTTTATCAACTTAATAAACAAGAATACTGACTTCACTAAAGATAAGTTTGTTACGTGGGTAAAATCTCTACCAAAAGATGAAAGAGAGTATCTATTAGATAAATTAAAAGGAGTTTCTGTAAATCAAACTGAAGTTTTAAAAGTTTTAGAAGAAATGATAACACCAAAGTCAACACAGGGATCATTCCAACCAACTCCTAAGAAAAATGTTCCTTCTGAGTATAAAAAAGGTGATGTTTTAATGCACCCTATATTCCAACACCCTTATATTCTTTTAGAGAAAAGACCAGATGGCGCTTGGAACTGTGGTTTAATAACATCGGAAGAAAAATGTAGTGAAATACTAGAAGCTTGTAAGTCTCGTTTCTTCACTGATGGTTTTTTCACAAAAGTCCTTTTTACAACACAAGAACCAATTGGGAAGTTTATGTACCCATTTGAAAATGCTAGACAAATAAATTCTGTATTAAAAAAATTAAAATCTATTTTCAAATAAGAAAATAATTACTATATTTGTTTTATTAAAAATTCAAACAATGAGCAAACTTAGAATAAGTATTAAATTTTCAAATGTGCTTAAAGCAATGGGTAGAAATAAAATCGCTATGGAGATTTTATCAAACGCTAATACCGAAATGAAATTAGTGAACAACTATATTGATGTTGGTTCAAATAATGATGGTTTAATATTTACCACAGAAAGAAAGGCTGCTGAATTAATTAATGATATAAGAGTATATTATATTGTTAATGGAACAGGTAACTTACTTTTTAAAAACTCAAATAGAAAAATATTCGGATCTTTAGAATTTGATATGACTTCACCATTAGCTTTCCAAATTCCACAAGGAACAATTGGTGAAATTTTAAATGAAGTTGTGTCAGAACAATCTGGTAAAACCTATTGTCTTTTCAAAGAAAAGGATGGTGAAAGAATTGGTGTAATTAATAAACAAGCCATACAACCATATGATCCGAATTACTATCAATATTATGGTGAGAATTATTTCAATGATGATTATAATGGATCTATCTCACCTTGGTATAATGCAATTGATGTCCATGTTGGTATGATTACAAAATCAAGAAACCCAATCAGAATTGGACGTCTTGTTAGAACTCTTCTAAAAGAAGAATATACAGACTCTCAAATTGAAGAGTTTGTAAACTTATACAAATCTACTTACGATGTTTTGGGTAACGCTTTTAAGAAATTTGATATCGTTGATGGTGAAGAAATCCAACACTGGTATAAAAAGGATAACTACGTATCTGGTGGAGGTACTTTGAATTCATCTTGTATGGCTGAGTCAGCTAAAACATATTTTAATATCTATGTTAAAAATGATAATGTAAAAATGGTTATTCTTTATGATGATGAAGGAACAATCAAAGATGAAAAATATACTTCTAAAAAAATAAAAGGTAGAGCTATCTTATGGAGTTGTGAGATTGATGGTGTGAAAGAAACTTATATGGATCGTATTTATACTAAAAATGATTCCGATGTAAACCTATTCAAAGAATTTGCTAAAGAAAATGGTTGGTGGTTTAAAGAACATCAAGATATGGAACCAGATCAATTCATTAGCAATGGACTAGTTAGAAAAAGATCAACTATTAAAGTCTCTCTTACTAAAGTTAGAACTGGTAAATTACCATATATGGATACACTTTGTTATGTTGATTTAGAAGGTAAATTCTGTACAAATAAAAAATCTGTATGTAGCGATAATACTAGAGTTGCAAGAACAACACACGGGGGTTGGTACGATAACGATTAAGATATGTTTAAGGTAGGGGAACGAGTTATAATAATGAAACCACTTTCTGATAAATTTGGGTTAAGTGGTTATGTTAGAGAAATCGAAGATGGATATGTTTATGTTGATTATGATGAACCATCTAAAAAGATTATCCAGGAATCAAATAGGAGTTGCTGGAAATATCTAACCGGAGAAGCATTTAATCCAAGATCATTAAGGAGTTATATATCTTTTATGAGAGAAAAAAAATTAAAAATTTTAGGTATTTAAAAAATTAAAAATGAAAAATATTATTTTATTCCCGATTATTTATTTGTTAAACTTTATCAAAATTAACAAAGTTAAATCAATAGCTATTGGATTAATAATCCTTTTAACACCAATTCTAAATTCAATAGAGGATAGAAAAGAAGTAACACATGTTATTAAAGAATTTAAACATGAAAATAATTTTTGTTATTTATACTATGATGATGGTAACCTAGAAATGAAAACTGGAACAACTCCATTTAAATTAACTAAAAATAATAACATCATTGAATATAAATATAACGATGCTAATGTTTTTGTTTGGATAGTTTATGTTATTTGTTTCTTAATGGTTGTAGTTGGAATTTTTGCGAATGATGATGAAATGAATTATGAATTAGGTAAGGTTTTTTCAAGAACCGTTTCTTTCTTTACTAAATGTGAAGTAGAAGATGGTAAATTTTATTATTACTTTGGTGATAAATTAATTGGAGAAAGTAACCACAAAAGAAATGATTCAAATATTGCGAAGTATTATGATGTTACATCACTCACAGTATTGAATAATTGCCCAGAGTGGAAATCTATTCAAAGAAAAAGAGAAAATATACTCAATAAGTTAGGAATCTAAAAATATTTAAAATGAATTTAGATATATTGATTTCGTATATTAGATCTACTAATTCAAAAATGATTAGATCTATTTATGATAAATTAAAAATTAAAAATAAAATAGTCTTAACCGAAGATTCCTTTAAAGAATTGGCTAATTCTACATTTAATTTAGATGAATATATTTTATTGATATGCTCAATCATTGATGAAATTGAATACATAACACCACTAGAAAAGAGTATTATTGAAAAAAACTCTAATATTATTAGATTTATTGTCGAGACTGGTAAATTAAATACATTTGATTTAGAAATTGAAGAAGAATCAGATGATGGGTTTTTACATTATACTATAAATGATTCTAAAAAAGAAGAATTAATTAAAGATCTTTATAGAAAATGTAAGCTAGATTACCACTATAAATAAAAAAATGTAAAAAAGTGATTTTTTTCATATTATATATACAAAAAAAATATTATAATATGATTAAAGGAAAAATTAAATTTACGGAAAGCGGGTTTATTCTTTATCCAAATGATGGGGATATGGAAATTTGGCAAATAGGAAACAATAATAACCCTAACTTTATTTATTATAATGGAGTAAGATACAAGTGGACAAATGCTCCTAAGAAAAATATTGAAGAAGAAGATTAAACAATTTTAATAACAATTAATATAACTAGAAAAACAAATACTATGAAAACTGTTAAGAAATGGACAAATAGCGAAATCGCCTTATTAAGAGCTGCTATTATCAACAATGCTGAAGATGTTGAATTTTTATCAAAGTCTTTAAATAGAAGTTTTGGATCTATCACATGTAAATTGGCTAGAGAAAGAATGACTATGGGTTATGATCCAATTTATACGGGTAAAACAATTGGGTTTACAGTAGTTCCAAAAATTAGTATCTAAAAAGAGGAGAAATCCTCTTTTTTATTCTTATGGTATTATTAATAATAAATATATTATCGTATTTGATAATATCAATTCCGATATCTAAAGTATTAAGTAAAGATTTAGATTGGAGAAAAAATAGTAGTATATCATTTAAATTTTTTTCGATAAAAAATTTTTTTATTCAGATATTAAGTATTATTTTCTTTGGTTTATTATTATCTTTATTTGATTTACTTTTAATTATAAAATACCCGAAGGGTTTAAAAAATTTTTTTTGAAATTTTCCTTATATTATACCCGAAGGGTTTAAAAAATTTTTTTTATATTCTAACCGAAGGTTACGAAATTTTTTTTATAACCTTCGAAATTTCGTGATTTTTTAAAGCACACAACCTAAACTAATAATAAATATGAAAACAGGAACAAAAAACGTAGTAGAAATTCAAAAGGGAATTGAATCAATTGAAAAGCTAACAAACTTATTTAAATCAAAAAGAATCTCTTATGAAGAATTTGTAGAAGGCATTAACATAAGTCTTTCTAATATGACAAATAAAAGAGACTATATAGAATACTTAACTAATATCGGATATTTTGAAAAATTTGTAAAATGATAAAGTATTATCTCTTATATGTATTTAACTTGGCTAAATATAACATAGTTAAATTATTATGTTTAATTAGTATTCTATTTTGTGTCAACTTTTTAATTAACTATCAAAAGCCTGATGCAGTTAAAAAGACCAGTATTGTCCATCAAATGAAAATTGAAGGGTATTACATATATACCTATAAAGAGATTAAAGATAATAATGTTGAGTTTAATAACTTAACATATGAAACTCCACAAAAAGTAATTAATAATCAACTAATAACTAAATCATATAATGGCTTAAATATCTTTGTATGGGTTTTATTTATATTATCTATAATAACATTCCTTTTAGTAGGATTTCTGAATTATTGGTTTGATTTACACGGTGTTTTTGAAAAAACTGCTTTTCGTTTTATAAAAATGGATTTTGAAGATGGTTTTTATCACTATACATTATTTAATAGACTATTAAAAAAGAGCAATAACAAATTACAAATTAGAGAAGTTAGACATCTTTTATATAACTATTCTAATTTAAGAGAAACTAAATGGGAGACAATCTTTATTTCCAAAGAAGATATGAGAGAAAAAAAGTTAAATACTTTGTTCGGTAAATAATTTTTTTTATCTTTATCAAAAATACTCTTACTATGACACCAGATGTTACACTTATTCCAAATTTCAACTCCGTTGATTTATTTGATTTTATAGTAAATAATTGTGACTTTGATAGATCTATGAAGGCTCGTTGGACTACATCATTTGGTAAGTCATATGATTATAATGGAATTAGTTATCCTTCTATTCCTTTCCCAGATAATTTCACAATCTTATTAGATTCAATAAATGACACTATTGGATTCCGTCCAAATAACTGTCTTATAAATCTTTATCATGATGGTAGGAGTTCAATGGGTTATCACTCGGATAATACTGATATACTAACACCTGGCACTGGAGTAGTTATAGTTTCATTAGGGAGTGATCGAATACTGAGATTTAAGAATAAGTTAGACGGGAGTATAGTTGATTACACTCTATCAAATGGGTCTTTATTCTATATGGATGACTTAGTTCAGAGAGATTGGTTGCACTCAATCCCAAAGTCAGATACAATGAACCCACGTATAAGCCTAACATTTAGAAATATATTGTAATTTAATTTTGCTTGATATAAAAAAACCCTCTTTAAAGAGGGTTTTAATTTTAATATACTTGATAGTAAGTATTCATATTGTTTAAGATGTTTAATCTATTTGTTGATTGATCTGAATTCCAGAAAATAACTTCTTGAATATCACCATCAAATTCATTTAAAATATATGGTGTCGTAGATCCACCACCAATTGATATACCTCTTAAATCTAAAGTATTTATTGAACCAGAAGTAACAACTCCATTATTAACCGATATTTTAGAATTTGCACCGTTAAATAACATAAACTTAACATTGTTATTTGTATTTGAATCTACTATCGAATAAAGATATCCACCACTAAAATGTCCTGATTTTATTGAAAATTTACCATTAATAGAAGAATCTAAATGATTTGCAGAAATTGTTGAATAATAATCACCACCAACTGCTATTAAGTTACCTGTACCATTATACCTAGTAGTAGTAAATACAGATACCGGATTTGTTATCGTAAAAGAACCATACGGATATCTAAGTACTCTACTTGAAAAAGAATTGTCACCTGATATACTATTACCATAAGAATTTAAACCTGTTTTAAATTTTTTCAAAGTAGCCTTGCCGTTGTTTTTTAATATATTACCTTCCCATGTGATATATGGTTGATATGCAGCAGTAGGTTGTGTAGCATTTCTACTATTTCCACCTTGGTCATACCATGTCGTTATAAATCCATCACCTCCACTACCAACTGTTGTTGGGTTGTAAGTTAATAAGTTTTGTCCAGATGTAGTATTTATCCAACCAGTAACTTGCATTCCCCAAATATAATACTTAGCTCCAGTATCACCTGTAAATGCATATGCTCCATTATTACCACCATTTCTAAATATAGTTGTTGGAATTTGTGCTGCTGTTCTACCTGCTAAAACATCACCATATATAGAACATCTCCACCAACCATTTCCAACATCAGTCATTCCAGCACCAATTATATTTATTGAATTTGCTCTGGTGATAGTAAAATTACCTGTATCTAAATTAAATTCAACATAACTTGATGCACCACCAGCCAAATTCTCCTTTAATATTATTTTATTATTTGTTGCTGTATTTCCAGGTGCCTTTTTAATATAAAAACTTGAATTCCAATTGTATCCAGTGTTTATTGTAAAATTTGGATAATATCTCAACATATAATGGTTACCTGAACCACTATTCTCTGAGTAAAGATCAGCAGTCGTTGTACCATCAGGAGCCAATCCTTGATCAGCAGTTATTGTAACTCCTGATTTTGTCCAAACAGCATTTGTGAAATCTTGTGAATATGTTAATTGATTAGGACTACCAATAAAATTTGATAAAGCTCCTTCATCTAAAACATTATTAGAATCAAATGGTATATCCATTTCTGTATTATCACTACTTCTTCTAACTCTTATACAAGGTCCTGTATAACCTTTTCTAATTCTTCTAAATGAATAAGCCGCTAAAGCATTTGGGTAAAAGTCTAACAATAAATCAGTTGGAACTCTAACACCAACTTTTGTTTGACCACTTATATTTGTAATCGCCATATATTTTTTAATTTTCTATATATATTAAAATATTATAACTATATTTGTTATAAATTATATACCATGTCTGAGAAAATATACAATATACTAGTTATAGTTAGTCTATCTGATGATAAAGTTGAAACTCTTTGGTTAGATAATGATGGTAAATTCTCCACCAATAGAGATAATTCAAAAATATTACTAGATGAAGAATCTAAAGTTTTAATAGAAGAATTAAAAACTACTAATGATTTTGTTATGGTTGGTAGATTCCCAGCCGAATTAGATTGGAAATCTAAAGAAGGAGAAACACTTTCTTGTCCAACTAAAAACAAATTAGAATCACTTCTTAAAAAATATCTGGAAAACGAAGAATATGAAAAAGCTTGTGTGGTAAGAGATAAATTACGAATATATAATTCATGAAAAAAATATTTATTCTTTTTATTCTTTTTACTAATATATTAAAAGCTCAAGATACTGTTAGGTATACAAAAATATTTGATAATTCAATAACGGGTAATATAAACCAAACAGATACAAAAATTCAAACAAATATTACCTATTCTGGTAATAATACCTTAAATATTAATAATTTAGAAATTGGTTCATTTACTAATTATATAATTGGTATATCAAATAAATTAGATAAAAATGAGTTTACTCAAAGATTAAATATACATAAAACTAGTAAAGATGTTTATGGGTTTGTTACTCACTCTTATAATTCATCTTTGCTTAGAAAAATAGCCGATAATAATATGCTCGGTGTTGGAATTGGGCATAAAAATAATTATAGTAGATTAAAATTAAATACATCTTTTGGTTTAATCTATGGTAGAACCTTATTCTTTAATGATAGTATTAATTATAAATTAAGATATTCAGCGAGAATAAAATATCAGTATAAAGGAAATTTAATTAATTTTCTAACTGAATATTATTATCAACCAACAACTGATTTTAAAGATTTATTGGTAAATGGGAGTATAAAAGTTTCCTTTATTAATAAAAATGGATTCTCTGTAACGATTGAGGATGTTTTAAACTATTCAAATATGAGTACCATAAAGGTTATACACAATATAACTATAGGACTATCCTATGAGATAAATAAGAGTGATTTCTATATAGTAAAAAAGAGGATTTAATCCTCTTAAAAACTATATACCTAATGACTCTAATATAGAGTTTCTTATCGAACACTGAGTTATTTTCATAATAGTTTCAGTTTCTCTTTTAATTATGTTAGAATCTTGTTTATTGAATATTTTCATGTAAGAGATAAATACAAAAAATGCATCTAAATAAAAATCATTTTGTATACCAACAATAGATTCAGATGGAGTTAAAAGTTGTCTTCTTTCATCATTTGATATTTTAACAAGACCATCTGATGCAGAAAATCTAATCATATTTTTAAATGCATCAAATTTTCTATGGTTTACATCTGGTTTTATTTCTTTATCACCTAAAATAACTTCTCTTATATTTGATAATTTAACTTTATGACCTATTAATGATTGAATCGACTCGATTTGTTGATTAAAAGTTTCTCCATTTAAATTTAATGATTCTATGTCAGCAGATTTTGTAACACCATTTAAATGTTTTTTTGACATACCAACATTTCCACCTATACAATAAAAATTAGATGAATGAAGACCAGAACGGAAACTTAATCTACGAGATTTATCGGTTGAGTTTTCAATATAAAATGATTTATAAAAATCAATACCACCAATATTTATTTTATCCGAAATAAGTTTTAAACTTTGACTACCACCAGATATATTTAAACTATATTTAGTTATGATGAAGTTTTCTTCAATAGTTTCTATTTTCTCTTTAATATAACTAACGATATCGAATATCTCATATCGATTAGATACGGTAGCTGTTTTCAAAACTCTATTACCATATTTTGTAATTATTTGATCATTAACTCTTTCAATAGATAACTGATCAATTGAGTTTAACAATTCTAACTTGTTGTAATTTTTAAATTGTCTCATAAATAAATAATTTAAACAAATATACTAATATTTAATGTATTCTACAATATTTATTGGATAATTTCTATTTGTTGTTAATATAGCTTCTAAACACCACTCATACATCAGTGAAAATAATTCATCTACTTTTTCATCTCTTAACTTGTGAGATATTTGAGAATAAACTGACTCTATATAATAGATATTATCAATATATTCGATCCCATGTTCTTCAAACAATTCCTCATCATCTTTTGACATATCTAAATAATCAGATTTACTTAGATACATTTCTTCTTCAGCATACATATTTTCTCTTATTAAAGAGAAGTTTAGTTGAGAATAATTAGTATTAGTGGTTTTAATTGTGATAACGGGTATATCATACCCATAAATTTTAGATAAAATGATATAAAGTCTTTTAAAGAAACCTCTAGCGATTCTATTAATCGAATCTATATAAACATTTTCTTCATCAAAACTAATTGAAATTTTTTTACATCCAATATTTGAATTAATCCATCCATCATCATAATCACTTTTATTATAAAAAGTTTCAATTATATCGGATATATTATCTTTATCATTAATACAACTTATTATATCACAAATTGTATTTTTAGCTTCGAGTGGTTCAATCGAAATAACGGAGTGAATATAATCAGACATATAAATTATATTCTATTTTAGAATAAATGTTTAAAGATTACTATCTATATCTGATTCGATTTTATGTGTTCTATCAATATAAATATCCCATATTTTTTTATACTGATCAAAATTTTCTATTTCATCAAATATTGGCATTTGTGCTTCTTCTGAGCCACCTTTTAATGTACCATGAAATGTCTTACCTTTTACAACTATATCTTTTAAATAATCCTCAAATTCAGCTACTAAATATGGAGATATGTTTAATCTACCAGCAATCTCATCATAAGTCATTTCTGGTAATATTAGAGATTTAAAACTCTCTACTTTAAATTCAAAAAACTTTTTTATTCTCATCTTAATTTTTAATTTTTAAACCCATCTATCATTTTTTCTTTTAAGAAGCTTACCACCTTCAAGTTTATAGAACTTATATTTCTTATCAATAGAAGTGATGACGTAATACTTGTCTGGTCCTAATTGTTTATACCTTTGCATATTACCAGTTACTTTAATACCATCTACTTCACCACCCATTTGTTTTGCATAAGCCCATTTAATATACTTAGTATCAACATGTCTTGATCTTAACTTATCCTGCTCGATTGATGTTTCTAATGTTGATAATAAGTGTATAAAAATTATTTCATATCCATTCTCTCTTGCTAAATCAAATATATCTTTGATGTGTTCAAAACCTGTATCTGTATATTCTTTACCAGCACCAGTTGTATCATAGATAAAGTTTTGACCAGTTTTCATAAAACCTTTCATTTTGGATAAGTTTAGCTCAGAAGCATTTTTAGTCCTTCCACCTTCTGGTTTTTCTTTTCCTCTCCAATAAACATTTGGGTCTCCTGTATAAAGAAGTGAAACATCATCTGTTGAGAAATCTTTTATATTTGGATTTTTTGTATGTAAGTAATTATTGACAAAGTATGACTTTCCGATTCCTGGTGAACCGATTAGGAAAATAGCTAATCCCCTTTCTTTATCTAATATTTCTGGAATTGGTTCATTCTTTGACCATTCCTCTTTTAAAAAATAGTTATAATTTAATATACTTTTCATTATCTATATATTAAATTTTTTTTATTAAAAATAAAAAAGTGGTTAGAAACCTAACCACTTTTTTTAAAATTATTCTCCTTGTGTTGGAAGTTCATTTTGAATTGGGTTATGAGGAATCTCATTTAAAGTTTTAACCCATGCAAATTCTTCACCAGAATATCCGTTTACTTCTTCTACTGAGATAAACCAGTTACCATCAGCATCTAAAGTTGGATTAAAGAATGTTTCACCATCCCATTTCTGACCTACTAATTGGTCTTTTTGTTCTTCAGTTAATTGATATACGTTCATAATTTTTTTTTATTTTTATATATTAATATTTTATTTCTCCTTTTTACAAACTCTATATTATTTTTTTATATAAATTAAAAAAATAAAAATATATGAATTGGGAAGAAAATTTAATCGATGAACAAAAACAATTTGAAATAGTAACTATCGAAGATTTTAATGATATATTAATATCAATTAATATTATTTAATAGAATTTCTTAACCAATCAATTTTTGATTCATGTAATAGTAAACATGGACTTGATGTGAAAAATTCAACACCAGCAGATAACTTAGCTTTATCTAATTTAGATAATTCTTCTAAAGGAACTTTAAAATCTGGAGTATAATTAACCATTATAAAATTATCTTTACTAATTGGTTTTCTACCAACTAACTCACTTCTACCTGGTCTATCATTAGATAAAGCCCATAAGTCAATAATTGGACAAAAAACAATTTCTGAATTATCATATGGTATAACTAAAAAGATATCAGCATCAACAAGAAATTTTAATGTTTCCGGATTAGTACCACCAATCAACGAATTCTTTCTTCTAACTGGATAATCAGGATCATCAGCTATGGTATTAAAGAATTTAGGAAATGCTACTGGTCTAGCATTTCTTGGACTTGGTTGAAATAATTGTAGATCAGACTTACTACCTTTATTTTTACTTCTCCACAACAAATCATTTTTAAATGAAAAGTTTTTACAATTTTGTCTTAGTAAGTCTAAGAACTCTTCTTCATTAAGATCTTTACATCTTTCTATTCTTTCTAAGTTTGTGTCAACACCAGCAATACTCTCTTTAAATGATTTTAAATATTTCATATATTATATATTAAACTTTAAATATTTTTTTTCTATATTTGTAAAGTGCCTTCCGATGGTTATATAATAATAGATATAAAATGATTATAACTTTACGGATACCTAAGTAAATATTATCTAAGAGCAACAAGAATATATATAGAGGTGTTGTGGGCACATTTTATTTAAGACTATGAAGATACTAATATTAGGAACAGCCAGACATGGTAAAGATTCACTCGCTGAATTACTAAATGAATATTTCGGAATGACTTACAAATCCTCATCCGAAATGGCAAATGAAATGTTCATCTATGAAACAATTAAAGATGAATATAATTACAATTCAATAGAAGAATGCTTTGAAGATAGAGTTAATCACCGAAGTTTGTGGTATAAACTTATCTGCTTTTATAACAGAGAAGATAAAGCTAAACTAGCAAAAGATATCATATCTAAATATGATTGTTATGTAGGAATGAGAGATTATGAAGAGTTTAAAGCATCTAAAAATCTTTTTGATATAATTATATGGGTTGATGCTTCTAAACGTCTTGGTAACTCTGAAATTACAAATAAAATATCAATTGAAGATGCTCACATTGTAGTCCATAACAATGGAACATTTGAAGAGTTTCAAGAAAAGGCAAAAGTAATTGGTAAATTACTATTTAAAAATGTAAAGAAGAAAAATAAAGAATCATTTATTGCAAAAGTATTATAATGAAGATTGATATCGATATAATGAGGAAGATAATGCTTCTTTTAAAAGAACAAAACATAGCCGATGTAAATGATATTTGGTTTGATGATTGCGTTGAGGTTGTTAGAATCAGAGAAATTCATGTAGAAATGTTATCAGTTGATTTATTCCATCCAGAACGCAGAATAATGAATAACTTTTATTTTGGTAGATGTAGAGTTAATGAGATTTTAAGATTAGAAAGAGAAAATAAATTAAATGAATTGGGTATTTAAATGGGTTAAAGATATATTCTCAAAAGATAATATAACTGAAAATAAACCTAAAGTAAAATGTGATCGTTGTAAAGGAACTGGTTATTACATGGCTGATAACTCTGAATTCCGACAACGTATGTATTGGTGTAATTGTAAAATGAGTTATGGAAAACCACCAGATAATTGTCATGCAATAGATTGGAGATGGGAAAATTGTTCGCATAAAATTATTATTGATCATGATCAATTTGATGGTTTTAAACCACCACACCCAGATACTATCTTCGAACCTTATTTAAAAGTTTATGTATATAAACAAAGTCAAAATATTATACTAGGTAGATCTAAATGGGTTAAGAGACTATCTTATGATGGATTAAGTGTAATTTGGGAAGATTTAGGTGGTTTTTATGATGAAGTTGAATATTCAGATTTAGTTGCTGAAATAAGAGATAAAAAGTTAAAAGAATTGGGAATATAAAACTTACTATATAGAATAAAATAGAATAAAATTATGTGCGGTATAGTAGCTTATATTGGGAAAAAAGAAGCCTTCCCTATTTTAATTAAAGGTTTATCTAGATTAGAATATAGAGGTTATGATAGTGCTGGTGTAGCATTATTGAATAATAATAACTTAACTGTTTATAAAAAACAAGGAAAAGTATCTGATTTGATTGAATTTACAAATCAAAAAGATATATCAGGTAATATAGGAATTGGTCATACTAGATGGGCAACTCATGGGGAACCAAATGATACAAATTCACATCCTCATTTTAGTAATGATAATAAAATCGCTTTAATACATAATGGAATTATAGAAAACTATTCTTCTATAAAAGAAGAATTAATCACAAGAGGATACACATTTAATAGTGAAACTGATACAGAAGCATTGGTACATTTAATTGATGATATCCAAAAAAGAGAAAATATCTCTCTTTATGATGCTGTATGTCAAAGTTTAAAAAGTGTTATCGGTGCCTATGCTATTGTTGTAGTTTCTAAAGATAATCCAAATCAATTAATTGCTGCTAGAAAAAGTAGTCCTTTAGTTATCGGAATCGGCAATGATGATTATTACTTAGCTTCTGATGCAACTCCTATTATTGAATATACTAATCGTGTTGTTTATTTAGATGATGAGGAAGTTGCTGTTGTTGATTTAACAGATGGTTTAAAAATAACAAATATATCAAAACAAGAAAAAACACCATACATCCAAGAATTAGAATTACAAATTGAAGCACTTGAGAAAGGAGGTTATGAGCATTTCATGTTAAAAGAAATTTTCGAACAACCAAGATCAATACATGATTGTTTTAGAGGGAGACTAGATTCTAAAAATAATAGAGTTTTATTAGGTGGTATAAAAGATTATGAGAATAAATTATTAAATGCTAAAAGAATTATATTTGTAGCCTGTGGAACTTCCTGGCACGCATGTCAAGTTGGGGAATATTTATTAGAAGGACTTTCAAGAATTAATGTTGAAGTTGAGTATGCTAGTGAGTTTAGATATAGAAATCCAATTGTTGGAGAAGGTGATATCGTGATTGCTATATCTCAATCCGGAGAAACAGCTGATACTATTGCGGCATTAGAGTTAGCAAAAACAAAAGGAGCATTAACTATTGGTATTTGTAATGTTGTTGGATCAACTATATCTAGAATAACAGATTGTGGTTCATACACTCACGCCGGACCAGAGATTGGAGTTGCTTCAACAAAAGCATTTACTGCTCAAGTAACAGTTTTAACATTGTTAGCATTGAGATTAGCTTTTAATGGAAATACATTAGATAGTTTAAAGTATAGGACTCTTTTAACAGAATTAGAATCGATTCCGGATAAAATAAAGACTATATTAGATAAAAATGATCTAATAAAAGATATTGCTACCATATATAAAGATTCTAGAAATGCACTTTATTTAGGTAGAGGATCATCTTTCCCGGTTGCCTTAGAAGGAGCTTTGAAATTAAAAGAAATTTCATATATTCACGCAGAGGGTTATCCAGCAGCTGAAATGAAACATGGACCAATTGCATTAATTGATGAGCAGATGCCAGTTTTTGTTATAGCAACAAAAGGAACTTCATATGAGAAAGTAGTTAGTAATATACAGGAGGTTAAAGCAAGAAAGGGTAAAATAATTGCAATTGTAACTGAAGGAGACGATCAAGTTTCTAAAATGGCAGATCATGTAATTGAAATACCAGAAGTGGATGAAAATTTAGTACCACTTGTTGCAACAATACCATTACAATTATTATCATATCATATCGCTGTTTTAAGAGGTTGTAACGTAGATCAACCAAGAAATTTAGCAAAATCAGTAACAGTAGAATAGTATGAGTAAGTTTAAAAGAAAAAAAGGTTATGTTGGTGGAGTTTGTGAAGGATTAGGAAACTGGTCCGGAATAGACCCTATTATATGGAGAATTGGATTTGTATTAACCGGTTGGATTTTAGTTTATATAATAATATGGGCTTTCAGTGAAAAAGAATAATTTTTAACTTATACTAAAAAATATGAATGAGATATTATGCAAAAAATCAATGAGTGCTCATTGGGGTATTATCTTTGAATATGGTAAGAATTACCAATATACAATTTCTGACAAAGAAGTTAGCTTTATAATTAATTATAAAGTATGGAGTAATGCTTTAAGAGAAACAGTACAAAACGGTTTCGAAATAATGAAGCTTAGAAATAAAAGTGTTGATACCGATTGGTTGGTTAGAAAAAATAAAGTTCTAAAGAAAATAAAAAAAGATTGTGAGAAGACTTTATTACTCCCACACTTAATGATTAAATCAGATGATAGAGATACTCTATATCAATTCCTAACATTATCCGATGATGAATTATATCAATTAGGAGCTGATTGTGTAAATGAACAACCACACTTTGCTTATTCAACTAATCGAGTTGATGAGTACTTTGATTACCTATCAATAAAAAGAGATATTAAATTAAATGAAATAGGAATATAATGATAGAATTTATTTACCCAGGATATATGAGTAGTGAAGCTCAAGATTTTTTTAAAGGAAAAATTGAAAAAGAACAACGTGATGGCATTGCAGTTGTTGGAAATTTTATTATCTTAGCAAATGGTAATATACATTTACCAAATAAGGGAGATGTATTTACTAAACATGAAGATGGTAATATTACCGTTAAATCTAAATACAGATAATTATGAATAAGATTGGATTGTTTAAATACGGTTTAGTTGTATTTAATGGTGAGAAAGATAAGTTTAGACATTGGCTAAATTCACCAATAATTGCTTTAAATGGTAGAAAACCCTGTGAGTTATTGGGAACAACAGTTGGTTTATATGAAGTTAAACAAATATTAGATAAAATTGAATATGGAATTTACTCTTAGTGGAAATTTATTCACATCACCAAATGATCTGATTGAAGTTAAATTATTTGAGAATTTACCATTTGATACAGAATACACCGTTTATGCTAACTGGCTGGCAGAAGATATTATCTCAGTTTTAAAAGATGAAGGGCTATTAAAACTTGATGGTTTATTTAAGATACATTATGTTAAAATGGAAAAACAACATCTATATGATCTTAATGGTGGTGGTGATGTTTTGAAAACTAAACTCCAAACAACCTACAATGTTAGTTTAACATATTCACTAGAAGGTGCTGGTATAGCTGGATGCAATCACCAAATAGATGATATGGAAATGAAAATAAGAGATAAAAAACTAATTAGATTGGGTTTATAATAAAAAGGAAAAAACAATGATATATTACTATTTACTAGGATTCGCTATTTTTCTATTTTTAATAGATGCAATAGCTTTTAAATTTGAAAATACTAAATTATTATTTAGTAGATTTTTAAAAAAAGAAAATATAAGTGAGGAAAAACAGGTGGAACAAAAGATTTTCACCAAAGCAAAAAGATTTGATGAAGTGTCTGAGTATAAAAAACTCTTAATTAAAATTCTTGACGATATTTCATTTAGCGGATATAAAGTTGCTTATGATTATAATAATTGGTATATTGAAGAAGGTATTTCTGGAAGTATCATTGTAAAGAAAAAGTTATCCAACTATCGAGATATAAGTCTTATTATTGGGTGGGAAATAAAAGAAGATAGATTTAAAGTAATGTCATTTTATTTATCGGATATTTCTATTAAATGGGTTGATGATGATATTCATAAATATTTAGATCTAATTTATTCAATGTATGTTTCACTAGAAACACAAAAAGATAAAACTATTATAGATAAATATAATAAATTTAAATCTGATATAGATAGTGCTTTATCCAATGCATCAAAAAGAGATAGTAAAATAAACGATTTGTTAGGCGAATAATTATAAAAATAAATAACTATGGTAAGTAATATTGAAAGAGAAGATGTTATCTCAGTAGCAGATAATATCGGAGTAAAATTAACAGATAAACAAATTGATAAGGTTATTGCTATGTATAACCATGAAGAAGAGTGTGATCCAAATTCTAATTGGATTGAGATAGTTAAAAATTGTATTAATTTTATACTCAACGATTAGATACCCGAAGGGTTAAAAAATTTTTTTTTATAGTTTAACCGAAGGTTACGAAATTTTTTTTATAAGCTTTAAAATTTTGAGGTTTTTTACGTTTTTTAATTATAACAAAGTTATAATTTATTAAACCAGTTTTTATCAAATAATAAAAAACCCACCTAATTAGGTGGGTTAAAAAAAAAAATTTAAATTTTGGCATAATTTAAATATGTAGTTAATAGATAAGCTACAAATTATATATAATTTTTTTATATCCCTTTAAATAAAAAATAAAATTTGGGTATTTAAAATAAATAATGTATATTTGTTTAAATAAAAAATAAAGTTATGAGTTACAATATAGACAGAGAGTTAATAGAACTTATCACACGAGCAATAGCATTAGATGGTATAATTTATGATTTGACTTTCCCTAATTAAATAGTTTATTAATTCGGAATCTCCAAACTCTATAAAAAAGTTTAACAGACCAAATTCTTTTAAACTTTCGCCATTTTTTCCACTTTAGAATTTTCCTCTTCTTAAATGCATAAGCAATTTCATATTCTTCATATGAGATAAAAACAGATATCCATTTATTAAGTAATTCTATTGATTGTTTTAGATTTAATCTAAAATCTTCTACGTTCTTATCATATAATAAGAATAGAGATTTTATTTTTTTATCAACCTCAACATTTTTACTAAACTTTTTATTATCATATTTATTTAGATTAATCATACTATATATATTATCTACCACAATAAAAACTAATCAATACCTTTGTTTTTATTGAAATTTTGATTATCTTTATAATAAATTTTTAAAAAGATATGAAGATAAGTATGATGAATAAACAAAATTTTTAAAACTATGGAAAACGATTGCATGGATTACGACTCAATGGGTGACTGTGGAAGATTCCCTCGTAAAAGAAAAATAAAAGAAAACTTATTTACTAGATTATTAAAATGGATATTCTAAACTTTCAAAGTGGAGATAAAGTAATCGCTAAATTTAATCTCGAATATTTAAACCCAGATGATATAGTTGTGAAACTTATTAAGGGTAATGAATATCTCGTAGAATCTTCATTCCGTTCAAATTATAGCGATGGTATTATTGTTAAAGGTGAAACTGGTCCGCCTATGGCATATTATTATCATAAAATATTTCCCTTTTATACCATACAGGAATTAAGAGATAAAAAAATAAGAGATATATTAGAATAAACTTTTTAA
>JACCDX010731715.1_pt1 | contig 28184 bp, 25 predicted proteins | sample 7449681 | NCBI WGS metagenome assembly JACCDX01 (sample SAMN15323450, study PRJNA562643) | freshwater metagenome | isolation source: river surface water | place: USA:Blue River Watershed | collected 2017-08-18
CATGGTCGCCGCTAAAGAGCAGCCCGTCTTCTTCCAGCACCAGGCACAGGTGATTGGCGGCGTGACCGGGGGTGTGCAGCACGCGCAAGGTGTGTTGCCCCTCGCCTTCTCCCAGCACCAGTCGTTCGCCATCGGTGGTCTCCCGGTCGGGCACGAAATGGCTGGCGGCCCGCGCCGTGGGCAAAGAGGCCAAACCCAAGATCGGTGGTCGGTGGCCGTGTTGTTCGCACAACGCCTGCAAGGGGCGGGCCCCTGGAGAGTGGTCGAGGTGCGAGTGGGTGCAAACGATCATTCGAATGTCGCCGCCCGCTGCCCGCCACAGCCGTTGCAGGTGTTCGGCTTCGTTGGGTCCTGGGTCGATCACGATGTGCCCGGTGTCGGGGTCCCCGACCACGTAACTGTTGGTGCCCGGTCCCGTCATGACACCGGGGTTGCCGCAGGTCAGGCGTTGCACGTTGGACAACAAGGCCACCGGGTGTTCGTGTTGCCAAGCCAATTCATGCGCCACTTGACCGTCCGGGCAGGTCAGGGCCAATTCGCCGTAGGGGCCTTCGTGCTCCATGAAGCGTGCCTCGTGGCCCTGCTTCAGGCCCGCGCGCGGGCAGCTCACGAACCAGGGTTGATCGTTGGCGCAGGCCGCCAGCACCGATTCGACGCTGTCGTGGGCTTTGAGCCGCTCGAGCGTTCGAATGGTGGGAAAAATCATGAAAAACTGACCCGCCTCGTGCCGTTGAAGGGCCTCGGCCGGATGCACCCACACCGGTTCAAATTGCTCGCTTTCGTCGGCCACAGGGGTTTGCCCCTGAGGCATGCGGGCGACCAAAAAGGGCACATCAAAGCGGCGCGGCAAATCGCGGTCGGTGATCCAGTGCGCCAGGTAGAACACATGGTCCACCGCCAGTCGATGACCGCTTGAGCGGCATTGTTCGATCAGGGGGGCCTTGCGGTCCAGCTGCGCGACATCACGCGCGTCGGCCATGCGCCCATCGGGCCGATGCGCCAGCAAGATACCCAACTCTTCGAAGCTTTCCCGGATGGCCGCCACGCAGCGTGCGGCGAGTGCGTCGTCTTGACCTGGGCGGCGTTGGCACACCTCCTGGGCCAGGGCATCGGCGGGGTCCAGCCCGCCACCTGGAAACACATAAGCGCCCGGGGCAAAGCTGGCCTGGGCCGAGCGGCGGGTCATCAGCACCTGCAAGCCCTGTGGGCCGTCGCGCAGCAGCAAAAGGGTGGCGGCCGGTTTGGGGGTGGCCGGGGGGCGCGGCGCGTGCAGCAATTGACGGGGGCGTACCATGGCAGGCCTCGCTTGGGGTCAATGGGTTTCGGGCACCACACCAGTGGTGAGCAGGATGCGGGCGACCATGTTGTAGCTGGCAATGGTGGTGGTGATTTCGACGATTTCGGTGGTGTCAAAGTGCTGGCGCAGACGCTCAAAGAGGGCGTCGTCGACCTTGATCTGGCGCGTCATCTGGGCGGCCCATTGCACCACCAGTTGCTCGCGCAGGCCCAGCCCGGGCTCGTTCACCGACACCTCGGGCCTCTGCGCCATGGCGCGGTCCAGCGCCTGCAGTTCGGCGTCACTCCCCCCGGCCTTGCGGAATTCGGGTGCGTGGTGGTGGTATTCGTAGTGGGCCCCGGTGAGCAGGGCCACGGTGCAGATCGCCAGTTCGCGCAACTTGGGCGAGGTGCTCAGGTCCTGGCGCAGGTGTTTCATGTAAACGTTCCAACCGCGTGCGATGGGCTCGCTCCACAGCAACACCCGGTCCAGGTTGAGCAATTGACCGCCTCGGCGTTGGGCGATGGCGTCCACCAGTTCGGCGGGTTGGGGTTTGGCTTCAGGGGTCCAGGCGGGGATTTTCATGCGTCGGTCCAATAAAAGGCTTTGGGTGTGGGGCCAATTATTCAATAATGTGGCCCATGAGAGTGCCATTCACCAAAATGCAAGGGGCTGGAAACGACTTTGTTGTCCTTGACGAGACAGCCGAACGCCTGCACCTCACGGCGCAGCAGTACCGGTTTTTGGCTGACCGGCACTATGGGGTGGGCGCTGACCAGATCCTGAGCGTGCGGCCCAGTCCGACGCCCGAGGCCGATTTTGAATACGTGATTCACAACGCCGACGGCGGCGAGGTCGAGCAATGTGGCAACGGCGCCCGTTGCTTTGTGCGCTATGTCCGAGAGCGCGGCCTGACCGATAAAAGCACCGTGCGCGTCAAGGTGCATGGCGGCATCATCACCCTGCGCGAGCAACCCGACGGCCGGGTCACGGTGGACATGGGGCATCCGATCTTTGAGGGGCCTTTGGTCCCCTTTGACCCCTCGCATGCCCTTGCGGGGGTCAGCCCGGTGCCTGACTTTGAACTGTGGCGACTGGCGCTACACGGTGGCGAAGTTGCCGAAGCGGCGGTGTTGTCCATGGGCAATCCGCATGCCGTGGTCTGGGTTCCCGATATCGACTTGGCCCCCGTGGAACGCTGGGGCCCGCAAATCGAGCGCCACCCGGCCTTTCCGCGCCGCGTGAACGCGGGTTTCATGCAAATCGTCCATCGGGGGTTCATTCATTTGCGCGTGTTTGAGCGCGGTGCCGGTGAAACCCTGGCCTGTGGCACGGGGGCTTGTGCCGCCGTGGTGGCGGGCATCCGCCTGGGTTGGCTGGACGCCCGTGTCGAGGTGCAGGCCCGCGGCGGGCGCCTGACCATCGAATGGGCGGGACCGGGTTCGACGGTGCGCATGACCGGACCTGCCCAAACTGTTTTTCATGGCGAAATCGAGATTCCTGAATGAATTCCAACAACCCCATCAACCCGATCACCGAAGACGACATCGCCAACTATGTGGTGAACAACCCGGACTTTTTTCAGCGGCACGCCGAGTTGCTTGCCAGCGTGCGACTGGCCAGCCCGCACGGCATGCGTGCCGTCAGCCTGCAAGAGCGCCAGGCCGACATGTTGCGCGACAAGATTCGCGGGCTGGAGTCGCGCATCATGGAAATGATACGCCACGGCACCGAAAACAGCGCCCTCAACGACCGCTTGCTGCGCTGGGCGGCCAGTCTGTTGACAGCCAGCGATGCGGGCCAGTTGCCGCAACTCATGGTCGAGCACATTCAGTCCTTGTTCATGGTGCCGCAGGCGGCCATTCGGCTCTGGCGCGTGAACCCCACGCACGCCAGCGAGCCGTATGCGCAGGGCGTGAGCGAAGAAGTCCGAGCCTGGGTGAGCACCTTGACTGCGCCCTACTGCGGTGCGCCCGCGCACGATGAAATCACCCGCTTCATGGGTCGCCCCGATCAAGTGCAGTCCATGGCGGTGGTGGTTCTGCGCCACCCGGGCGGCGAGCCGATGGGTTTATTGACCCTGGCGTCACCCGACGCCCAGCGCTATCACGCGGGCATGGGCACCGACTTGCTTGAGCGCATCGGGCAGCTCGCCAGTGCCGCCTTGGCCCGTTTGTCCCCCACGGCCTGAGTACCGGGCTTGGACCATGCCCCTCCCCGACGGATGAGCACCCCCGCCCCCCCAGTCCCCCTTCATCCGCAGGCCCAACGCTACCTGGACCATGTGCGCTTTGAAAAGCGTTTGGCCGAGCGCACTTGCGCCTTGTACCACCAGGACCTGCTCAAGTTACAGGCCCTGACCCAGGCCGCCGGGCTGGATCTGTTGGCCGTTGAACCGCACCACGTGCGTGCCTGGCTCGCCCGCATGAACCAGGCGGGGCGCAGCGCGCGAGGCATCGGCTTGATTTTGTCGGGCTGGCGGGGTTTTTACGCGTGGGCTGCGCGCGAGGCGTTGGTGCCTGCCAACCCCGTGCTCGGGCTGCGCGCCCCCAAAGCGGCCAAGCCTTTGCCCAAAGCCCTGACGGTGGACCAGGCGGTGCGCCTGGCCGAGCACCGGGGCCCCAGGCGCGACAGCGACCAGGCGCGCTGGCTCGATGTGCGCGATGCGGCCATGGCCGAGTTGATGTACGGCAGCGGTTTGCGCGTGGGTGAGTTGGTCGGTCTCGATGTCGCCGGCAGCGCCCAGGCCAGGGGCTGGCTGGATTTGCACGACGCATTGGCCCACGTGCTGGGCAAAGGGTCCAAGCGGCGCAGCGTGCCCCTGGGGCAAGCCAGCATCGAGGCCTTGCGCGCTTGGCTGAGCTGTCGTGACATGGGCCTGGGTTTAAAGCCGAGCGCGCCCGAGGCCCTTTTCATTGGATGGGGGGGCACCCGTTTGACGGCTGCCTCGGTCTGGGGACGTTTGCGTCGTCGCGCATCACAGGCCGGGCTCGATGTCCCGGTGCATCCGCACATGTTGCGACACTCCTTTGCCAGCCACCTCTTGCAATCGAGCGGGGACTTGCGGGCGGTACAGGAGCTGCTGGGCCACGCCCAGATCACCACCACGCAGGTTTACACCCGACTCGACTTTCAGCACCTGGCCAAAGCCTACGACGCGGCCCACCCGCGCGCACGGCGCAAGTGACAACGCCCCCGCATGGGGGACAATCGGGGCATGAAAACCATTCGACTCAAGCCCGGCAAAGAGCGTTCAGCCTTGCGCCGTCACCCCTGGATCTACGACAGCGCCATCGCGCGCGGGGGCGCCGACGCAGGTGAAACCGTGCGGGTCGAGTCGGACAATGGGCAGTTTCTGGGTTGGGCCGCCTTCAGCCCCAGCTCGCGCATTCGCGCCCGCATCTGGAGTTTTGAGGCAGAACAGCGCATCGACGCCGATTTTTTTCGCCAGAGCTTGCAGCGTGCCATCGCCGCCCGAGCGCGTTTTGACATCCAAAGCGACGGCATGCGGCTGGTGCACGGCGAGGCCGATGGCTTGCCGGGACTGATCGTGGACCGTTATGGCGACACCTTGGTCGCGCAATTTTTGTCCAGTGGCAGCGAGCGTTGGAAACACACCCTGGCCGACTTGCTGATCGAACTCACGGGCACTGACCGGCTTTATGAGCGCAGCGATTCAGGGGTCCGCACGCTCGAGGGACTGACCCCGGTCAGTGGTTGGCTGCGGCAAGGCGAGGGGGACGATGGGCACACCGAGTTGCGCCTGCGCGAGCACGACTGGCAACTGACGCTGGACGTGGCGCAAGGCCACAAAACCGGCTTTTACTTGGACCAGCGCGACAGCCGGCACAAATTCGCCCAGTACGCCCGCCGCCTGGGCTTCATGCGGGTGCTCAATTGCTACTGCTACACGGGGGGCTTCACCGTGGCCGCCTTGCAAGGCATGCGTGCCGGGGGCTCGCTGGCACAGGGCGGGCGGGTGACCTCGATCGACTCGTCCGGGCCGGCGATTGAGCGCGCCCGCGCGCATGTGCGGCTCAACGGTTTTGACGAGGCCCAGGCCGAGTTCCTGGATGCCGACGTCAACCAGAGCCTGCGACGCTTTCACCAAGAGGGCCGCAGCTTCGACGCCATCGTGCTTGATCCCCCCAAGTTCGCGCCCACGGCGGCCCACGCCGAGCGCGCGGCCCGTGCCTACAAAGACATCAACCGGCTGGCTTTCAAAATCTTGGAGCCAGGGGGCGTGCTCTTCACCTACAGTTGCTCTGGTGGCATTGGCGCCGAACTGTTCCACAAAATCGTCGCTTCGGCCGGCACCGATGCTGGCGTCGATGGCTACATTTGCGAGCGTCTGCAGGGCGCGCCCGACCACCCCATGACCATCCAATTCCCCGAGGGCGAATACCTCAAAGGACTGGTCATCGTCAAAAAGTGACCCAGAAATTGGGGTCAGACCCCAATTTCTGCCCCCAATTTCCCAACATCTGGGTGGAAAGCGATAGGCGCCTACAATGGTGACATGTTGATTCCTGCCACCATCCTCACCGGTTTTTTGGGTTCGGGCAAGACCACCTTGCTCAAGCGCGTGTTGTCCGAGGCCCATGGCCAGAAAATCGCCGTCATTGAAAACGAGTTCGGCGAAGAAAACATCGACAACGACATCCTCGTGACCGAGACCAAGGAGCAAATCATCCAGATGAGCAACGGCTGTGTCTGTTGCACCATTCGGGAGGATTTGCGCACCACCCTGCAAGACCTGGCCGCCAAGAAGCGCAAGGGTGAACTCGACTTTGACCGTGTCGTCATCGAGACCACCGGCTTGGCCGATCCTGGCCCCGTGGCGCAGACGTTTTTCATGGACGACGAGATCGCCGAGGGTTTTCTGCTCGATTCGATCCTGACCCTGGTTGACGCCAAGCACGCCGCTCAGCAACTCAATGACCGCCAAGAGGCGCGACGTCAGGTCGGGTTTGCCGATCAGATTTTCATTTCCAAGGCCGACCTGGTGAGCAATGCCGAACTCGATGCCTTGCAACACCGCCTCAAGCACATGAACCCGCGCGCCCCGCAGCGCTCGGTCCACTTTGGCGATGTGTCGATCGCCGAGGTGTTCGATTTGCGTGGTTTCAACCTCAACGCCAAGCTCGACATCGATCCCGACTTTCTGTCCGACGGGCACGACCACCATGACCACGAACATGCCGAGCATTGCGATCACCCCTCGCACCAGCACGACCACGACCATGACCACGAACATGGTGAGCATTGCGATCACCCCTCGCATCAGCTCGGCCACGGGCACCATCACCACCACGATGACGACGTCAAAAGCTTTGTATACAAATCCAACCGGGCCTTTGACCCGGCCAAGTTGGAAGACTTTCTGGGCGCCATGGTCAACGTCTATGGGCCGCGCATGCTGCGCTACAAAGGCGTGCTGAACATGAAGGGGACCGACCGCAAGGTCATTTTCCAGGGCGTGCACCAGCTCATGGGCAGCGACTTGGGCCCCGAATGGGCCCGGGACGAGCCCCGGATGAGCAAAATGGTGTTCATCGGGATCGAATTACCGAAAGATATTTTCATGCAGGGCTTGGAACAGTGTTTGATCTGAGTAAAATCCGCGCGCCACTCGTCATCGGCCTAGGCCGGTGAATCCTGCTTCTTCCCCCAGGGGTGAAGCGCCTGAAACGTGAGGAGACCGCACGTGAACGCCACCCGTCAAAAAAAGACCACGGCCAAGCCCGTGGCCAAAACGGCCAAACCTGCAAGCAAATCGGCGGCCAAAAAGCCGGTCAAACCGGTGGCCAAAAAAACGGTGAAGCCCGCTGTTAAAAAGCCCGCCAAGCCCCTGGCCAAGGCGGTCAAGCCGGCAGCCAAATCGGCGGCCAAATCGGCAGCCAAATCGGCAGCCAAATCGGCGGCCAAAAAGCCTGTCAAGCCGGTGGCCAAAAAGGCGGTGAAACCCGCCGCCAAACAACCGGCCAAACCGACGCGCAAGCCCGTTGCCAAAAAGGCGACCCAGCCTGCGCCAAAGCCAGTGGCCAAGAAGGTCGCCCCAAAAGCCAGGACCTCCGCGCCGAAAAAAGTGACCTCCACCCCTTTGGCCGCTGCAGCGAAAAAGCCCGCCCCCGCCGCCAAGGCCGCCGCTGCGCCCAAAGCGGTCGTCGCCAAGCCCGTTGTGACTGCGCCGATCGCTCCCGCCGTGGCCACTGAGGCCGCCCGCAAGTTCACGGGCCGTGCCGCCAAAGCCGCCGCAGGGGTGCCGCCACCGCCTTCAGCCGTTCCCTTTTCCAATCCAGCCAAGGCCAGTTTTGGCCCGGCCTCTGAACCCCGTATGCCTGCCCTCGTTCCTGTGATCCCGAAAAAAGACGCCAAATTGGCCAACAATTGGAAAAACAAACCGGTTGAACAACTCTCCGATGCCGAAGTGCTTGCCATGCCCGACGGCGAGTACATGAACGACACGCAGATGGCGTTTTTCCGCCTGAAATTGCAGCAACTCAAGCGCGACATTCTGGCCAGCGCCGGAGAGACCACGGAGCACTTGCGTGAGGACACGGTCATCGTGCCCGATCCCGCGGACCGTGCCACCATCGAGGAAGAGCACGCGCTCGAACTCAGGACCCGTGACCGCGAGCGCAAACTGCTCAAGAAGATCGAACAATCCATCCAGCGCATCGACCTGGGCGACTACGGCTATTGCGACGAGACGGGTGAGCCCATCGGCGTGGCCCGTTTGCTGGCCCGTCCCACCGCCACACTCTCCCTTGAAGCGCAACAACGCCGAGAACTCAAGCAAAAAATGTTTGGCGATTGAATCGCGCCAGACCCGACTTTGCTTCCAGCAGCCCACCGAAGCGGTGGGCTTTTTTTTAGATCCAATCCAGTCACTTTATTTGATGCGTCACATTGAGTCCTCGCGCTAAGTGCTTAATTTAGTTCATTTTTTTAGTTGAAATTTTTGACCGTAAACGTCTTCTAAGTCATTGATTTCATTGAAAAAAAATGTAAAACCCTCTTGTCACGCCACGAATTCCTGATACAGTGCAAAAAAGTGCAAAAAAGTGGTGAAAACCGCTTCTTGCGATTCATCCGCTCGTCGGATCGGCCTACACAGGGGTTTTGTCGTGTTTCAGGGTGCTTCTTCGCTCAGTCTGGACGCCAAAGGGCGTTTGTCTGTGCCTACGCGCCATCGCGAGGTGCTCAGCGCCACCGCGTCCGGGCAACTCACCATCACCCGTCATCCGCACGGCTGTTTGATGGTGTTTCCGCGTCCGGAATGGGAGCAATTTCGCGCCCGCATCGCTGCCTTGCCGATGAGCGCCCAATGGTGGAAGCGCATCTTCCTGTGCAATGCCATGGATGTCGAGATGGACGGCACCGGCCGCGTGCTGATTTCCCCCGAGTTGCGTGCCGCTGCCGGCATTGAAAAAGAAACCATGTTGCTCGGCATGGGCAACCACTTCGAGTTGTGGGACAAAGCCACTTACGAGGCGCAGGAAGCGCAGGCCATGGAGGGTGAGATGCCCGATGTGTTCAAGGAATTTTCCTTCTGAAGGCAAAGGCGTGGACGACACATGGCAACACACCACGGTTTTATTGAACGAAGCCGTCGAGGCCCTCCACATCCAGGCGGATCAGACCTATGTCGACGGCACATTTGGGCGCGGTGGGCACAGCCGTTTGATCTTGTCGCAGTTGTCGCCGAAAGGCCGTCTGGTGGCGTTCGACAAAGATCCCGAAGCGGTGCAGGCCGCGCGGGCACTGGACGATGCGCGCTTGGAGATCCGACACAGCGGTTTTTCAGCCCTGGGCGAGTTGCCTGCCGCTTCGGTGGCGGGCATTTTGCTCGACCTGGGCGTGAGCTCGCCGCAAATCGACAACCCCGAGCGGGGTTTTTCCTTCCGACACGATGGGCCACTGGACATGCGCATGGACAGCACCCGGGGCATGTCGGTTCGTCAGTGGTTGGAACAGGCCGAGCAAGGCCAGATTGCAGAGGTGATTCGTGACTATGGCGAAGAACGGTTTGCTGCACACATTGCAAAGGCGATTGTGGCGCGCCGACAGGAGCGGGGCGTTCCTGCAGGCACCGCTGAACTGGCCCAGCTCGTGGCTGGCGCGGTCAAAACCCGCGAGCCGGGCCAGGACCCTGCAACGCGGACATTTCAGGCTTTTCGGATTTTCATCAACGCCGAGCTTGAAGAGCTCGAACAGGCGCTAGAGGGGGCACTGAAGATCTTGCAACCGGGTGGACGTCTCGCGGTGATCGCTTTTCACTCGCTCGAGGACCGCATCGTCAAACAATTCATCGCGCGCCATTCGCGCGAGGAAGTGGATCGGCGCGCCCCCTGGGCGGCTGGCAAGTCCCTGTTGTTGCAATCGCTGGGTCGGATTCGCCCTGGGGCCGATGAAGTGGCGCGCAACCCGCGCGCGCGCAGCGCGATTCTGCGGGTTGCCGAACGCACCGAGGTGGCCGCATGACCCGGGTCCACCTCTTTTTGCTGCTGTCGATTTTGGGCACCGCCTTGTTTTTGGTGCGCACGCAGTACGAATCACGCAAACTGACGACCGACATCGACCGTGCACGGGCCGAGGCGCGGCGCATCGAGATCGAGCGCGAACGCCTGGACCTGGAGGCACGCACCCAGGCCACCCCCTTGCGGGTTGAAAAACTCGCGCGCGAGCAATTGGGCATGCGCACCATCACACCCGCCATCACCGTGTATGTCACGGACCCCGCCCAGGCCAGCGCCAGCAAAGGGGGCCAGCCATGAGCCGCTCAGTGCGCTACACCAGCAGCCCCTTGCTGGCCAGCAAGACCCCCGTTTGGCGCAGCCAGTTCGTGGTCGCGTGCATTGCCCTGGGTTTCATGGGCCTGGTGGGGCGTGCGGCTTACGTGCAGTTGATCGAAAACGATTTCTTCCAGCGACAGGGTGCCGTGCGTTTCGTGCGCACGCTCGAGTTGCCCGCCAATCGGGGCCGCATCATCGATCGCAACGGCCACATCCTCGCCTCCAGCGTGCCGGTGCCCAGCATCTGGGCCAGCCCGGAGGACATGGACCACGATCCCGCCAAGCTGGCCGCCTTGGCCAAAGCGCTTCAGATGCCCTTGGCCGATTTGCAACAACGCGTCGCCGACAAGGAAAAGAATTTTGTCTGGCTCAAGCGACTGGCTGGACAAGAGATGGCCGCCCAGGTCAAGGCCTTGGGCATCAAGGGGGTTTACGACCGCAAGGAGTACAAGCGGCTTTACCCGGAAGGCGAGTCAGCGGCCCACATCGTGGGCTTTACCAATGTCGAGAACATTGGCCAAGAGGGCATCGAGCTCGCCTTCAACGAGAAACTGGCCGGTAAAACCGGCACCCGCCGAGTGATCAAGAACCGCCTCGGTCAGGTGGTCGAGGACATGGGACAGACGGTGTTGCCGATCGATGGCCAGGACATCCAACTGAGCATCGACAGCAAGGTGCAGTTCTTCGCCTATCAAAAATTGCGAGAAGCGGTGCTCAACCACAAGGCCGCTGCCGGTAGCGTGGTGGTGATCGATGTGCAAACCGGCGAAATCCTGGCGTTGGCCAATTACCCCAGCTACTCGCCCGACAAACGCGGCGCCCTCAGTGGGGCGCAGTTGCGCAACCGGGCGTTGACCGACACCTTCGAGCCCGGCTCGACCATGAAACCCTTTGTGATTGCCCTGGCGTTGGAGCGCAACTTGGTGAAGCCTGAAACGCCGATTCAGACGGCCCCGGGCAAGCTCGCCATGGGTGGGCATGTCATCAGCGACGCCCACCCGCATGGGGTCTTGACCGTCAACGAGGTGATCCAAAAGTCGAGCAACGTCGGTACCGTCAAGATCGCCTTGCAGATGCCTCCGCAAGCCATGTGGGAGATGTTCACCCAGGTCGGCTTGGGACAAAAGCCGCCCTTGCCCTTCCCGGGCGCGGTGGCTGGCAAACTGCGCGCCCCCAACACCTGGCGCCCGATTGAGCAGGCCACCATGAGCTACGGCTACGGCCTCTCGACCAGCCTGTTCCAACTCACCCATGCCTACAGCCTGTTTGCCCGCGAGGGCGTCATGCTGCCGGTGTCCCTGCTCAAGCACCCGGCCAACGAGGCGATCGCGGGCCAGCGCGTCATCGACGCCCGCCACGCCAACGCCGTGCGCGCCATGCTCCATACCGTGACTTTGCCGGGTGGCACGGCACAAAAAGCGCAGACCATGGGCTATTCCGTGGGGGGCAAGACCGGGACTGCGCACAAGACCGAAGGCAAGGGCTACGGGCGCAAATACCGGGGATTTTTTGTTGGTTTGGCCCCCATCGACCAACCCCGCATCGCGGTTGGCGTGATGATCGACGAGCCGAGCAACGGCCTGTATTACGGGGGGGATGTGGCTGCCCCCGTGTTCAGCACGACTGTTCAGCAAACCTTGCGCATGATGGGCGTGCCCCCCGACATGACGGTCAAGCCGCAAGTGGTGGCCAGGGCCGAGCCGGAGTCGTTCTGATGCAGCACTTCCACACGCCCCAGCAAGCGGCCCAGTGGTTGCGCCAACGCGGTGTGCGTCGCCTGCACACCGACAGCCGCAAGGTGGCGGCGGGCGACGCTTTTTTGGCCTGGCCGGGTGCGCGATACGATGGCCGGCGCCACATCGACGCCTCGTTGCAACGCGGCGCGGCGGCGTGTCTGATCGAGGCTCAGGGATTTCTGCAAGGTCCGACCACCGCCATGAACCAGGCCTGTGCGACCTACGACCAGCTCAAAGGGGCTTGTGGGCCCATCGCCGCCGAATACTACGACCACCCGAGCCGTCAGATGGAGGTGCTGGCCCTGACCGGCACCAACGGCAAAACCTCGTGTGCCTGGTGGCTGGCCCAGGCCCTGGCCCGCTTGGGCCAACGCTGTGCCATGGTCGGCACCCTCGGCCTGGGTGAGGTCCTGGTGCCTGCCCCTGGGTCGGCAAGGCTCGAAGGGATGAGCACCGGTCTGACCACGCCCGATGCGGTGCTCTTGCAGGGGGCTTTGCGCGATTTCGTCCAGGCTGGCGTGCGCTCTTGTGTGATCGAAGCGTCTTCGATCGGTTTGGTGGAAGGCCGGCTCGATGGCACCCAGATCGGCCTGGCCGTGTTCACCAATTTCACCCAGGATCACCTCGACTACCACGGTGACATGGACACCTACTGGCAGGCCAAGTTGCGGCTCTTTGATTGGATCGGACTGCGTGGCGCGGTGGTGGGCATCGACGACCCCAAAGGCATTGAGTTGGTCGCGCACCTGCAAAGCCAACACCCTCAGGTTCGTGTCATCACCTATGGCCTGTCTGCCCAGGCCGATGTGCGCGCCACCGATGTCCGTTGGCAGCCCGTGGATTCGGGCGCCGAGACCTGGTGCCAAAGCCTGAACCTGATCGAGGCGGGTCAAAGCCAACCGATGCAAATTCCCTGGGTGGGTGAGCACAATGTTCGCAACCTGCTGGCGGTCGTGGCGTGCTTGCGCGCCCTGGGTCATGACCTGGAACGAGCCTGCGCGGTCTGCGCTCAGTTGCAGGCGGTGCCAGGGCGCATGCAGGCTTTGCAGCAGCCAGGCACGCCGTTGGCGGTGGTCGACTACGCCCACACCCCCGACGCGTTGGCCAAGGCCTTGCAGGCCCTGCGCCCATTGGCCGACATGCGGGGCGGGCGTTTGTGGTGCGTCTTTGGCTGTGGGGGTGATCGCGATCGGGCCAAGCGTCCGGAGATGGGGCGGGTCGCCCAGTCGCTCGCCGACCAGGTCCTGCTGACCAGTGACAACCCCCGCAGCGAGGACCCGATGGCGATCGTGCGCGACATCCGACAGGGCCTGACGGAACCGGCACCTGCGGTGCAGGTGCAAGTCGATCGTGCCCGCGCCATCGCACAGGCGATGCAGATGGCGCTGCCCCACGATGTGGTGCTGATCGCAGGCAAAGGGCATGAGATGCATCAAGAGGTGGCGGGTGAACGTCAGCCGTTTTCTGACGTCGAACAGGTGCAGTTGGCCTGGCGCAAGGAGGTCGCATGAGTGGGCCCCTCTTTGACCTGGGACAAGCCCTGCGCTGGGTGCCTGGCGCGCGCTTGGTGGGCGACCCGCGATCGGGGGTCCAGCGCGTGCACACCGATACCCGAACCCTGCAAGCGGGGGATCTCTTTGTTGCTTTGCGCGGCGAGCGGTTTGACGCGCACGATTTTCTTGGACGACTTGGGGCCCAAGGCGTGCACCTCGCCATGGCCGAGCGCGGTCTGACCGAAGCCGGTTTGAGTGGCTTGGAGGTGCGCGACACCCGGTTGGCCTTGGGTCAGCTGGCCCAGGGTTGGCGATCGGCCCATGCCGTGCGCCTGATTGCGGTCACCGGGAGCAATGGCAAAACCACCGTCACGCAGATGGTGGCCGCCGTGCTCAACGCCCATTGTGGCGAGGCCGCGCTCTCGACCCAGGGCAACTTCAACAACGACATCGGCGTGCCCCTGACCCTGTTGCGTTTGCGCCAGCACCATCGCCTGGCGGTGCTCGAGTTGGGCATGAACCACCCGGGCGAGATCGCCCAGCTGGCGGCCTGGGCACAGCCCCAGGTGGCCCTGGTCAACAACGCCCAACGCGAGCACCAGGAGTTCATGCACAGCGTGCGTGCGGTGGCGCAAGAGAATGGGGCTGTGTTGCGCGCACTTGCCCGCGATGGCGTGGCGGTGTTTCCCGCCGACGATGCGCACACGTCGGTTTGGCAAGAGTTGGCGGGCGATCGAACCGTCCTGACCTTTGGGGTTCAGGGGGATGTCCGAGCCGAGCGCGTCACGCGCACCGAACTGGGATGGACGGGACGCATGGTTTGCCCGACGCGAGGGGTCGGGTTCGACTTCGAGCTGTCGATGCCGGGCGAGCACAACCTGCGCAACGCCATGGCTGCCACCGCCTGCGCCTTGAGCGTGGACGTGCCGGTGCAGGCCATCGCCCACGGACTGGCCCATTTCCAACCCGTGGCCGGTCGCAGCCAGGCCCAATCGCTGATCCGTGGGGGACAAAAAATCACCCTGATCGATGACACCTACAACGCCAACCCCGATTCGGTGCGAGCCGCCATCGACGTCCTGGCTCAGATGTCCGCACCGCGTGTGTTGGTGCTTGGCGACATGGGGGAGGTTGGCGATCAGGGACCTGCCTTCCATGCCGAGGTCGGGCGCTATGCCCGTGAACGCGGCATCGAGCACCTGCTCACCCTGGGGCAACAGGCCGCCTTGGCGGCCCAGGCGCATGGACAAGCGGAACACCACGAGGCCATTGAATCGCTTTGCGTCGAACTCGATCGGCTCTGCGCCCAGGCGCGCAGCGTGCTGGTCAAAGGGTCCCGTTTCATGAAGATGGAGCGCGTGGTGCGCCATCTGCAAGCCTCACAGGAGCCAGCCACATGCTGATGACACTGGCCGCATGGCTGCAAACCCTGTCACCCGAATTCGGTTTTTTCCGGGTCTTCCAGTACCTGACCTTTCGGGCCGTCATGGCGGCTTTGACGGCCCTGAGCATCGGGCTGATCGCTGGCCCCTGGGTCATTCGCCGCCTGACCGAGCTCAAAATAGGACAACCCATCCGGGGTTACGGGGTTGAGTCGCACCTGAGCAAGAGCGGCACCCCGACCATGGGCGGGGTGCTGATCCTCTTGTCGATCGCCATCGCGACCTTGCTGTGGTTCGACCTCTCGAATCGCTTTGTCTGGATCGTACTGATCGTCACCCTGGGCTTTGGCGCCATCGGCTGGGTTGATGACTGGCGCAAGGTCGTGCGCAAGGACCCCGAGGGCATGCGTTCCCGCGAGAAGTACCTCTGGCAATCGCTGATCGGGCTGGCGGCGGCGCTCTACCTGGTGTTCAGCATTTCCGAGAGCAACAACCTGCGCGTGCTGGAGCTTTTCTACACCTGGGTGCGATCCGGCTTTGACGTCGACCTGCCGCCCAAGGCCGGTTTGATGTTGCCCTTTTTCAAGGAGGTCAGTTACCCACTGGGGGTGTTTGGCTTCGTGCTCCTGACCTATTTGGTCATCGTCGGGTCAAGCAACGCGGTCAACCTGACCGATGGGCTCGACGGTCTGGCCATCATGCCGGTGGTCATGGTGGGTTCGGCCCTGGGCGTGTTTGCCTACGTGACGGGCAGCTCCATCTATTCCAAGTACCTGTTCTTCCCCTACATCCCCGGTTCTGGCGAGTTGCTCATTTTCTGCGCCGCCATGGCTGGCGCGGGACTGGCTTTTTTGTGGTTCAACACCCACCCGGCGCAGGTGTTCATGGGCGATGTCGGTGCCTTGGCCCTGGGCGCCGCACTGGGCACCATCGCCGTGATCGTGCGTCAGGAGATCGTGTTGGCGATCATGGGCGGGATCTTCGTCGTCGAGGCGCTGTCGGTCATGCTGCAGGTGACGTATTTCAAATACAGCAAGCGCAAATATGGCGAGGGTCGACGGATCCTGAAAATGGCGCCCTTGCACCACCATTTCGAGAAAAGCGGCTGGCGCGAGACCCAGGTGGTCGTGCGCTTTTGGATCATCACCATGTTGTTGTGCCTGGTGGGTCTGTCCACCTTGAAATTGCGTTGAACCCCATGGAACACGCCACCGACATCCGTCACGCCATGGTCCTGGGTCTGGGCGACTCGGGCCTGGCCATGGCGCGTTGGTGCGCGCAAAAAGGCTGGGCCGTCACGGTCGTTGACAACCGTGAAGCGCCCCCCCGCTTGGCCCAATTGCAGGCCGAGGTGCCACAGGCGCGCTGGGTCTCAGGCGCCTTCGATGCCGCTTTGCTCGATGCCCAGGCCACGCACGCCGTGTTCAAGAGCCCGGGCTTGTCGCCTCAACAGGTCGAGCCGCTGTGGAGCGCCGCGCGGGAACGCGGCCTGTGGTGCGGCACCGAACTCAGCCTGTTTGACCAGGCCCTGGCCGATTTGGCCCAGCAGCGTGACTATCATCCCCATGTGCTGGCCATCACCGGGACCAATGGCAAAACCACGGTGACCTCGCTCACCGCTGCCTTGCTCGAGCGCGCTGGACTGTCCGTCGCCGTGGCCGGCAACATCGGGCCCTCTTTGCTCGACACCCTCAGCGCCTGCTTGCCCGATCAACTGCCCCAGGCCTGGGTGCTCGAACTCTCCAGTTTCCAACTCAACGACACCGAGGGCTTTGAGCCGACAGCGGCCACCGTGCTCAACATCACCCAGGACCACCTGGACTGGCACGGCGACATGGCGGCTTACGCTGCCGCCAAGGGGCGCGTCTTTGGCTCCCAAGGCTTGCGTGTGCTGCGCCGCGACGATCCGCTGGTGGCGGCGTGGCGGGTGACGCCGCCGCCCCCCGGCCGACGCGCCGACGCCCCAACCGGACCGGTGCCTGCCTGCATCACCTTTGGCCCCGATCTGCCCCAGCGACCCGGCGACTATGGCCTGGAATCGGTCAACGGCATGACTTGGCTGGTGCGCGCCTTGCCGGCCGACGAGACCGTGAAGCGCAAAAAGGGCGAAGAGGAAGAGGTCTTTTTGCAACGCCTGATGCCCGCAGATGCCCTGCGCATCCGAGGGCGACACAACGCGCTCAACGCGCTGGCAGCCTTGGCCCTGGCGGCCAGCACCGGTCAAGCGCTGGCCCCCATGCTGTACGGCCTGCGCGAATACGCTGGTGAGCCGCACCGGGTCGAGCCCGTGGCCATCGTCGCCGATGTCGAATACTTTGACGACAGCAAAGGCACCAATGTGGGTGCCACCGTGGCCGCGATCGAAGGCCTGGGGGTGGATCGTGGGGTCTGGGTGATTTTGGGCGGAGAAGGCAAGGGACAAGACTTCGCGCCCCTGGCGGCACCCATCGCCCGCCACGCGCGCGGCATTGCGTTGATCGGGCGCGATGCCCCCTTGATCGAATCGGTGCTTGCCGACACGGGCGTGCCGATCGCGCACCAGCCCGATCTGCCAAGCGCCGTGCAATGGTGCCATCAACACGCCCAAGCCGGCGAGGCGGTGCTGTTGTCGCCGGCTTGCGCGAGCTTTGACATGTTTGAGAACTATGGGCACCGGGCTGAGGTCTTTGTGCAAGCCGTGCGCGAGATCGCCACGCAAGGAGGGGTCGCATGAACGCCACCTCCCTCACCCGTTGGCTGACGCGCTGGCGTGACCCCGCCGGCAGCGACGGACCGACCGAGCTGCCCGTGCGGGTCAAAGGCACCGAGTTCAGTCGCACCAGGGCCGTCCCAGCGCATGTGACGGGCATTGACCAACCCCTGGTCTGGGTGGTGGTGGCACTGGTCTTGTGGGGCCTGGTCATGGTGTATTCGGCGTCCATCGCCATGCCCGACAACCCCCGTTTTGCCAACTACTCGCCCTATCACTTCCTGGCTCGACACGCCTTTTCGATCACGATCGCGCTGGTGGCGGCGGTGCTGGTCTTCCAGATCCCCATCGACACCTGGGAGCGCGCCGCGCCTTGGGTGTTTGTCGCCTCGCTGGTGCTCCTGATCTTGGTGCTGATCCCGTTCATCGGCAAGGGCGTCAACGGCGCTCGCCGCTGGATTTCCCTGGGCATCATGAACTTTCAGCCCTCCGAGCTGGCCAAGTGGGGGGTGCTGCTCTACGCCGCCAGCTACATGGTGCGCAAGATGGACGTCAAGGAGAAATTCTTCACTTCGGTTGCACCCATGGGGCTGGCGGTTGCGGTGGTGGGGTCCTTGTTGCTGGCCGAACCGGACATGGGGGCATTCATGGTGATCGCCGTCATCGCCATGGGCATTTTGTTCCTGGGGGGCGTCAACGCCCGGATGTTTTTCCTCATCGCCACCGTCTTGCTGGTGGCATTCGGTCTCATGATCGCGTTGTCCGAGTGGCGGCGCGAGCGCATCTTTGCCTACCTCGATCCGTGGAGCAAAGAACATGCGCTGGGCAAGGGTTATCAACTCTCGCACGCCCTGATCGCCATCGGTCGCGGTGAGCTGTTTGGCGTGGGCCTGGGCGGCAGCATCGAGAAACTGCATTGGTTGCCCGAGGCCCACACCGACTTCTTGCTGGCCGTGTTGGGCGAGGAGTTTGGCTTCGTTGGTCTGGTGATCGTGATTGGCCTCTACCTGTGGCTGACGCGGCGCATCATGCAGATCGGCCGCCTGGCGGTCGCGATGGACCGGGTGTTTGCCGGCCTGCTCGCGCAGGGCGTGGGCATCTGGATCGGGTTTCAGTCGTTCATCAACATGGGCGTGAACCTGGGCGCATTGCCCACCAAGGGACTGACCTTGCCGCTCATGAGCTACGGCGGATCGGCCATGTTGCTCAACCTGATCGCATTGGCGGTGGTGTTGCGCGTCGATCATGAAAACCGCCAACTTCAGCACGGGGGGCGCGTCTGATGGCTCCGATCGCGCTCATCATGGCCGGCGGCACTGGCGGCCACATATTCCCAGGTTTGGCGGTGGCCGAAGGCCTGCGTCAACGCGGCTGGCGCGTGCACTGGCTGGGTGCGCCGGCCCCGAGCATGGAAAGCCAACTGGTGCCCGGACGCGGGTTTGATCTGCAAACCGTCGAATTTTCGGGCTTGCGTGGCAAGGGGTGGCGCACCGCCTTGCAGCTGCCCTTGCGCTTGTGGCGCGCGTTTGCCCAAAGTCGGCGCATTCTGCGGCAGCTGCGCCCCCAAGTGGTGGTGGGCTTGGGTGGCTACATCAGCTTCCCCGGCGGTTGCATGGCCCGCTGGCTGGGCATTCCCCTGGTGTTGCACGAACAAAACTCGATCGCTGGCATGGCCAACCGCTGGCTGGCGCGCATCGCACAGCGCGTGTTTTGCGCATTCCCCCAGGCCTTGCCTGGGGCACAGTGGGTGGGCAACCCCTTGCGCGAGGCCTTTTTGCAGCAAGACGCACCCGAGGCGAGGTTTGCTGGACGCAGTGGCCCGCTGCGCGTGTTGGTGGTCGGCGGCAGCCTGGGGGCGCAGGCGCTCAATCAGATCGTGCCCCAGGCCCTGGCCCTGATCGAGCCGGCACAACGCCCACAGGTGGTCCATCAAAGTGGGGCCAAGCAAATCGACGCCCTGCGCGAGCACTATCACAAGGCGGGCGTGCAAGCCGAGCTGACCCCCTTCATCGACGACACGGCCCAGGCCTTCGCCCAGGCCGACTTGGTGATCTGCCGGGCCGGGGCCAGCACGGTCACCGAATTGGCGGCGGTGGGCGCGGCGGCCATTTTGGTGCCCTTTCCCCACGCGGTCGACGACCACCAGACCCACAACGCCCGCTTTTTGTCCGACCGTGACGCCGCCTGGTGGTGGCCGCAGTCCCAGCTCACGCCGCAGGCCCTGGCCGAGCGCTTGCGACAGTTGGATCGCGCCGAGTTGTTGCGCGTCGCCCGCAACGCCCACGCCTGTCGACAAACCGATGCGGTGGCTCAGATGATCCAAGCCTGTGACGAGGTGGTGACATGAAGCACGCGGTGCGTCACATCCATTTTGTCGGCATCGGTGGCGCTGGCATGAGCGGCATCGCCGAGGTTCTGTTCAACCTGGGCTACACGGTGTCGGGCTCCGACCTGTCCGATGGCCCGGTCTTGCAACGCCTCAGGGCCTTGGGCATCCAGACCCATGTCGGGCACCAGGCCAGCCACATGATCGGCGCCGATGCGGTGGTCACATCGACCGCGGTCGATGGTCAAAACCCCGAGGTACAGGCCGCCCGCGCCAAGCTCATCCCCGTGGTGCCGCGTGCGGTCATGCTGGCCGAGTTGATGCGACTGAAACAAGGCATCGCCATCGCGGGCACGCATGGCAAAACCACCACCACCAGCTTGGTCGCCAGCGTGCTGGCCGAAGCCGGCATGGACCCGACCTTTGTGATCGGCGGTCGGCTCAACAGCGCAGGTGCCAACGCCAAGCTGGGCAGCGGTGACCACATCGTGGTGGAAGCCGATGAATCGGATGCGTCCTTCCTCAACCTGACCCCGGTCATGGCGGTGGTGACCAACATCGACGCCGACCACATGGACACCTATGGGCATGACTTCGAGCGGCTCAAAGGCGCCTTCATCGAGTTTTTGCACCGCATGCCGTTCTACGGTGCGGCGATCCTGTGTGTGGACGACCCGGCCCTGAACAGCATCTTGGCGCAAGTCTCGCGCCCGATCACCTCGTATGGTCTGTCTGAGGGCGCTCAGGTGCGTGCCCACGACGTGCGTCCCGACGGCGCGCGCATGCGCTTTCGGGTCACGCGACGCAACGGCGTCGAATTGCCCGACTTGGACATCGTGTTGAACCTGCCCGGCGTGCACAACGTGCGCAACGCACTGGCCGCCATTTCGGTGGCGGTCGAGCTTGGCGTGCCCGATCAGGCGGTGGTCAAGGCCTTGGCCGAGTTCAAGGGGGTGGGTCGTCGCTTCCAGTCCCATGGCGAGGTGCACCTGCCCCAGGGGGGCGCCTACACCCTGATCGAAGACTACGGGCACCATCCGGTTGAACTGGAAGCCACGCTGGCCGCCGCACGCGGGGCATTCCCGGGTCGGGCGATCCGGATCGCGTTTCAGCCCCACCGATACACGCGCACGCGCGATTGCTTCGAAGACTTTGTGCGCGTGCTCGCCAAGGCCGACGGGGTCTGGCTGACCGAGGTCTATGCCGCAGGCGAGGCGCCGATCGTGGCCGCCGATGGCCGCAGCCTGGCGCGCGCCCTTCGGGTCGAGGGGATGATCGACATCCACTTCAGCCCCGATGTCGCCAGCTTGGCGCAACAAATCCAGTCGCAGGCCCAAGATGGCGATGTCGTGATCTGCATGGGCGCGGGGTCCATTGGGCAGGTCCCAGGACTCATCAAGCAGGGGGGGGCGGCATGAACCCGCTGCATTTGCCCCCCGTGCCCGAGTTGCCCATGGGCAGCAAGGTCGCCGTGCTCATGGGAGGCACGTCGTCCGAGCGCGAGGTCTCGCTCATGTCGGGTCAGGGCGTGCTCAATGCCCTGCGTGCCCAAGGCGTTGACGCCCATCCCTATGACCCCGCTGAGCAGGCTGTGGGTGGACTCAGGTCGGCTGGCTTCAATCGCGTCTTCATCGCCTTGCATGGCCGCCATGGCGAGGACGGCACGGTGCAAGGTGCGCTGGAGTTGCTGGGGCTGCCCTACACCGGTTCGGGCGTGCTGGCCTCGGCCCTGGCCATGGACAAGGTCATGACCAAGCGCATTTGGCACAGCGTGGGACTGAGCACCCCCGCATCGGTCAGCCTGACCCCTGAGCAACAAAACGCTGAGCGCCTGGCTCAAATCGTGCCCACGCTGGGCCTGCCCCTGATCGTCAAACCGCCCCATGAAGGGTCGTCGATCGGTGTCACCAAGGTTGAGCGCGCCGAGCAACTGGCCGATGCGATCGCCCTGGCCACCCGACTTGACCCCACCTTGCTGGCCGAGGCCTTCATTGAAGGCGATGAAGTGACTTGCCCGGTGTTGGGGCAAGGCGCCCAGGCGGTGGCTTTGCCGGTGGTGCGCATCGCCGCACCCAACGGGGCCTACGACTATCAAAACAAGTACTTCACCGACGACGTGCAGTACCACTGTCCCAGTGGCCTGAGCCCCGCGCTGGAAGCCGATATCCAACAACTGGTGCTCGCCGCTTACCGCGAGCTGGGCTGTCGGGGTTGGGGCCGTGCCGACCTGATGATCCGACGCAGCGACCAAAAACCGTTTTTGCTGGAAATGAACACCTCGCCGGGCATGACCTCGCACTCGCTGGTGCCGATGTCGGCCCGGGCCGCAGGCATCAGCTACGAGGCCCTGTGCCTGTGGTTGATTCGCGCGGCCGCACTCGACAGGGGGATGGCATGAAAGCCGTGGCCTTGCCCACCCCGATGGACGTGCGCCTGATGAATGCGTTGGCGTCGGTGATGTTTCTTGGCTTGATCGCCGCCGTTTTGTTCGCCGCCCTCTCGTGGGTGTCGCGTCTGCCCCTGTTCGCTCTGGCGGGGATCACCGTCACGGGCGACGTCGTCCACACCAACAGCGTGACCTTGAAGGCCAACGTCACGCCCAAGTTGACCGGCAGTTTCTTCACCGTCGATTTGCAGCAAACGCGACAGATCTTTCAACAATTGCCCTGGGTGCGCAACGCCGTGGTCGAGCGCGAATTTCCCAACCGCCTGCGCGTGCACCTGGAAGAACACCGGCCCGCCGCTTTCTGGGGCGCGCCCGAAGACGAACGACTGCTCAACAGCCATGGCGAAATCTTCGAGCCCAATTTGGGCGAGCTGGAAGACGACGCACTGCCGCGCCTGATGGGGCCCGACAACCAGTCCGCCTTGGTGCTGCAGACCTATCAGATGTTGCGCGAGCCTTACCAGGCTTTGGGACTACCGATCACCCAGCTTGAGCTCAGCCCACGGGGCAGTTGGCTGGTGCGCACCGAGCAGGGCGCGCGCATCGAAATGGGACGGGGTACGCAAGACGAGTTGAAACGGCGCTTTGACGCCTTTGCGCAAACCTTGCCCGACGCCAGCCAGCGATGGGGTCGTCGGGTCCATGCATTGGAAATGGCCGACTTGCGGCACGACAACGGCTACGCCATGCGTTTGCGTGGCGTCAGCACGCTCGAGCCACAAAAGGCAAAGCGATAAAAGGAAATCACGAGGTCCATATGGCAAAAGAATACAAGGATTTGGTGGTGGGGCTGGACATCGGGACCAGCAAGATCATGGCGGTGGTGGCCGAGATGATGCCGGGTGGCGAGATGAAACTCGCGGGCCTGGGGGTCGCTTCGAGCAACGGGCTCAAGCGCGGTGTGGTGGTCAACATCGACGCCACCGTGCAAAGCATCCAGCAGGCGCTCAAAGAGGCCGAGCTGATGGCCGATTGCAAAATCACCCGGGTCTACACCGGCATCACCGGCAGCCACATCCGGGGCATGAACTCCAGCGGCATGGTCGCGGTCAAGGACCGCGAGGTCACCGCCGCCGACGTGGCGCGGGTGGTCGAAACCGCCAAAGCGATCAACATCTCCACCGACCAACGCTTGTTGCTGGTCGAGGCGCAAGAATTCGTGATCGATGGCCAGGATGTCAAAGAGCCGATCGGCATGAGTGGCATCCGGCTCGAGGCCAAGGTGCACATCGTGACCGGCGCCCAAAGCGCGGCCGAGAACATCATCAAATGCGTGCGTCGCTGTGGCCTCGATGTCGAGCAACTCATGCTCAACCCGTTGGCTTCGAGCCATTCGGTGCTGACCCCGGATGAAAAAGAACTGGGTGTGGTGCTGGTCGACATCGGCGCGGGCACCACCGATGTGGCGATCTTCACCGGTGGGGCGATTCGACACACTGCGGTCATCCCGATCGCAGGCGACTTGATCACCAGCGACATCGCGATGGCCCTGCGCACGCCCACCAAGGACGCCGAAGACATCAAGGTCGAGTCGGGCTACGCCAAACAGATGCTGGCCGATCCGGACATGCAGGTGGAGGTGCCAGGCCTGGGTGACCGGGGCCCGCGCATGCTGAGTCGGCAAGCGCTCGCGGGCGTCATCGAGCCCCGCGTCGAAGAGATTTTCTCGCTGGTGCAACAAGTGATCCGGGACTCGGGCTACGAAGAGGTGTTGTCCTCGGGGATCGTGCTCACCGGGGGCAGTTCGATCATGCCCGGCATGGTCGAGTTGGGCGAGGACATCTTCCTCAAGCCGGTGCGTCGAGGCTTGCCACACTACGGCGGCCCTCTGGCCGACATGGTGTCGCAGCCACGCGCCGCCACGGTGTTGGGCCTGCTTGAAGAGGCACGGCTGGGGCGCATGCGCGGCATGAAGGTGGCCCAAAAGAGTGGCTCGGTCAAGACCAGCCTGGGTCGGATCAAAGACTGGTTCGTGGGGAACTTCTGATGAACAAACGACACACGCTTGGCTTGGACCGTTTGGCGCGGTCGCCGTCCTCCACAGCCTTTAAAACCCGATGGCAACCCTGTTGCCGGGGCGCCCCACCGATGCGATGTTGAACACTCGGCCATTCCAAACAACAAAAGATTCTTTTTTATCACCAACAGCAACTGCAGATCGAAACTTGGAGCACAACATGAGCATTGAAATGATCGATACCGAAGAGTTCAATTCCGGCACCCAAATCAAGGTGATCGGCGTGGGCGGTGGCGGCGGCAACGCCGTCGAGCACATGATCCGCTGCGGCGTTCAAGGCGTTGAATTCATTTGCGCCAACACCGACGCCCAAGCCCTGCGCGCGAGCTCGGCCCACAAAATCATCCAGCTCGGCCACAGCGGCCTGGGGGCTGGCAGCAAGCCCGAGCGAGGCCGCGAGGCCGCCGAGGCCGCCGTCGATCAAATCCGCGAAGCGCTTGAGGGGTGCAACATGCTCTTCATCACCGCCGGCATGGGCGGTGGCACGGGCACCGGTGCCGCACCCGTCGTGGCGCGGGTGGCGCGCGAGATGGGCGTGCTGACCGTGGGCGTGGTGACCAAGCCCTTTGAGTGGGAAGGTGGCAAGCGCATGGGCCACGCCGAAGCGGGCCTGGCCGAGCTCGAAGCCAACGTGGACTCGCTCATCGTCGTGCTCAATGAAAAGCTGATCGACGTCTTGGGTGAAGACATCAGCCAGGACGAGGCCTTTGCTTTTGCCAACGACGTGTTGCGCAACTCGGTCGGCGGCATCGCCGAAATCATCAACGTCGAGGCCCTGGTCAACGTCGATTTCGAGGACGTGCGCACCGTCATGAGCGAGCAGGGCAAGGCCATGATGGGCACCGCCAAAGCCAGCGGCCCCGACCGCGCCCGCATCGCTGCTGAGCAAGCCGTGGCTTGTCCGCTCCTCGAAGGGGTGGACATGTCCGGGGCCAAGGGCGTGCTGGTGTTGATCACCGCCGCCAAGGGCGGCTTGAAGCTGGCCGAGTCGAGCAAAGCGATGAACACCATCCGTGCTTACGCATCGCCTGAAGCTCAAGTCATCTACGGCACCGCCTACGACGACAGCCTGGGCGACGAGATCCGCGTCACCGTGGTCGCCACCGGCCTGGCGGGTGCAGGCGCGCAGCGTGGCACCCAGCCGCTCAAAGTCATTCGCACCGGCACGGACAACGTGCCGATCGCCATGGCCGAAGCGCCCGGCACGTTGGCATCGCCGCTGGGCATGGGTCAGGGGGGGCAGCCCAACTACACCGGCATGGAAGTGCCCAGCGTGTGGCGCACCAACCGCACCCAGGCCGCTGCCAAAGTGGACGCCCTGTCTTCCGGGGGGATGGACGATCTGGAAATCCCGGCCTTCTTGCGCAAGCAAGCGGACTGAGGGCGTAAAATCGGGTTGTGCTCAAACAACGAACGATCCAAACCCTGACCCGTGCCGTGGGGGTTGGGCTGCACAGCGGTCAACGCGTCGAGTTGACCCTGCGCCCGGCCCATCCCGACACGGGGATCGTGTTTCGTCGTGTCGATCTGAGCCAGCCCGTGGACATCCCGGTCAACGCGCTGGCGGTCACCGACACGAGATTGGCCTCGACCATCAGCGCTCAGGGGGTCAAGGTTCACACCATCGAGCACCTCATGTCGGCCTGTTCGGGCCTGGGCATCGACAACCTGTACGTCGACATCACCGCCGAAGAGGTGCCCATTCTCGACGGCTCCGCCTCGTCCTTTGTCTATCTCTTGCAAAGTGCCGGCATTCAGTTGCAAGACGCCCCGAAACGTTTCGTGCGGGTGACCCAAAGCGTCGAAATCACCGAAGGCGAGGGCGCCAGCGCCAAGTGGGCCCGCCTTGAGCCGCACCAGGGCTTCAAGCTCAGCTTCGAGATCGACTTTCAGCACCCCGCGGTCGACGCCACCGGCCAACAAGTCACCTTTGACATGGCCAGTGGCCGCTACGCCCGCGACATCGCGCGCGCCCGCACCTTTGGCTTCACCCGCGACGTCGAGACGATGCGAGCCAATGGCCTGGCTTTGGGCGGCGGCCTGGACAACGCCATCGTGATGGACGACTACAAGGTGCTCAACGCCGACGGGTTGCGCTACGACGACGAGTTTGCCAAGCACAAAATCCTCGATGCCATGGGGGACCTCTACATTTTGGGCAAACCCTTGTTGGCCGCCTACAGCGCCTTCCGTTCGGGGCATGCCCTCAACAACCGCCTGCTGCGTGAGCTGCTCAGCCGACCGCAGTCTTACGAGATCGTCACCTTTGACGACATTCGGCAAGCCCCGCGTGGTCTGGCCGAGCTGGCCCCGGCCTGGTGACCGATGCGGGTACTGGGTATCGATCCTGGGCTGCGCTGCACGGGTTTTGGCCTGATCGAGTCCGACGGCGGCACGCGTTTGCACTACCTGGCCAGTGGCACCATCCGAACCACCGACGCGCCCAGCGACGACTTGCCCACCCGCATCGGCTTGTTGTTCTCCAGCCTGAGTGAAGTCATCGATCGCTACCGGCCCGAGGTCGCTGCGCTGGAAATCGTGTTCGTCAATGTGAACCCTCAAGCCACCCTGAAGTTGGGGCAGGCCCGTGGTGCCTGCCTGAGTGCCCTGGTGCACGCCGGTTTGCAGGTGCATGAATACACCGCCTTGCAAATGAAGCAGGCCGTGGCTGGCCACGGCAAAGCGGCCAAAGCCCAGGTGCAGGAAATGGTGCGCCGCCTGCTGGATTTGCCCGGATTGCCGGGGCCCGATGCGGCCGATGCCCTGGGCTTGGCCATCACCCACGCGCACGCCCACGCGCCCATGGCCCTGCTGCGGCAGCAAGGCTGGGGAACGTCCAAAGGCCATGCGTACCGGCACGGGCGTGCCTCGTGAGCGCAGGCCCTAGGGTGTTTCATCGAATGAATGGAATCGGAATTTGACATGAACAGAAAAGGCATCATCTTGGCCGGCGGCTCGGGCACCCGGCTCTATCCGGTCACCCAGGCCGTTTCCAAGCAACTGCTACCGGTCTACGACAAGCCCATGATTTATTACCCGCTGAGCACCCTGATGCTGGCGGGCATTCGCGACGTGCTGGTCATTTCCACCCCCCAGGACACCCCTCGCTTTGCCGAGCTGTTGGGCGACGGCAGCGCCTGGGGCATGCGCTTGAGCTACGCCGTGCAACCCAGCCCCGATGGCTTGGCGCAGGCGTTCATCATCGGGCGTGATTTTGTCGGCCCCAACCCCAGCGCCCTGGTGCTGGGGGACAACATTTTTTATGGGCACGACCTGGTTCGACAATTGCGACAGGCCCATCAAAGAACGCAGGGAGCCACCGTTTTTGCCTACCATGTGCACGATCCACAGCGCTATGGGGTGGTCGAATTTGACGCCCAGATGCGTGCTTTATCGATCGAAGAAAAACCCAAATTACCCAAATCCAATTATGCGGTGACGGGTCTTTATTTTTACGATCAGCAGGTTTGTGACATTGCCAAAGAAATCAAACCATCGGCCCGGGGTGAATTGGAAATCACCGATGTCAACCGCGTTTATTTAAATCAGAACCATTTACAGGTTGAAATCATGGGTCGGGGTTATGCCTGGCTCGACACCGGGACCCACGACAGTTTGCAAGAGGCCAGCAGTTTCATCGCCACCCTGCAAAAACGCCAGGGACTGATGGTCGCTTGCCCCGAGGAAATCGCCTACACCCAGGGCTGGATCGACGCCGAACAATTGCAGAAAATGGCCCAGCCCTTGGCCAAAAATGCATATGGACAATATTTACTTCAATTAATCCAGTGATTTGAAATGGCTTATCAAATCATTTCAACCGATATTCCCGATGTGCTGGTTTTAAAACCCCAGATATTTGGTGACGCCCGCGGTTTCTTTTTGGAAAGTTTTAATCAACGTGATTTTGAAAAAGTCACTGGGCTAAATCCCGTCTTTGTTCAGGACAACCACAGCCGCTCGGCCAAGGGGGTTTTACGGGGCTTGCATTATCAAATTGAAAAACCCCAGGGAAAACTGG
>JACCDX011354906.1_pt1 | contig 28174 bp, 28 predicted proteins | sample 7449681 | NCBI WGS metagenome assembly JACCDX01 (sample SAMN15323450, study PRJNA562643) | freshwater metagenome | isolation source: river surface water | place: USA:Blue River Watershed | collected 2017-08-18
CGCCTGAGCTACCCTTCATGATCAAACCTGAAGACTGCATATACCCTGCGGTGTAGATAGACCTGCCTGAGTTAGCAAAGTCTGCGTAGTAGGTAGTGTCGTTAGAGTCGTAGAAAATCGGAGAACGTACAGAACTATTAAACTGAGCATCACCCGAATTGTTTACATACCCAGCTATACTATTCCATGCACCAAAAGTTACACCATTATAGCCTGATAAGTTTATAGCACCAGTAGACTGATTAGCTAAACTTCCACTTTGCCAACTAGGACCAAAAAAATGTATAGTACTTCTTTCTACTCCAGCATAATAAAGTCTTATAGCTGAATAAGCATCTGTTCCGTTACTTGATTTTAGAACAAGTCTCTGATTCCCTCCTGAAGCGTTACCTAGCTCTAATACATTCATTACTGATGTACCAGCAAAATCTCCATAATATCCCGTATCCTGAGAATCGTAGAAAATAGGAGCTCTAAATGAGTTATCTGTTTGGACTGCACTTCCATATAAATAGATCCATCCACGATAGTTTTGCATGATTACATCAGCATAGCTATGGCGAAGGCTGAGCTGAACAGGTGATCCATTAGCAGAAGTATTATGAGATTGGATAATACCCTGCACATCATTTCTGTACGAGCCAACATAACCTTGAGTTCTAAATGACAAGTCTGCAGCAGGATCTAAATAGTAGTTAGTATCCTGAGAGTCATAGAAAATAGGTGCATACATTGCAACAGTTGCTTCAAAAGAACCATTATCATTACACCATGCTCCCCAAGAACCTGAACTATTTAAGAATCCTATACGGTTAGAATTACAGTGTATTACACGATCTCCTTCATCTGTATCGGTCATTATGATATTGGATGCTCCACTTGAACCAACAGTCAGGTTTCCATATACTTGTGCATTGTAACTATTATCTACACGGAATGACCAGTTTCCACCAGAGTTTAAGAATCCTATTTCATTACTGTTATTAGCGTACACATAACCTCTCAAGGCACTCATGTGACCGCCCGTATAAAAACGGATAGCTGATACACTTGTCGTAGATGATGCATCCCAATACCCGTTAGAATTAGAAGACCAGTGCTGAGTACTTACTTCATTGTATAAACCTGTATTACTGTAATGATTTCTGAACCAACCGTAGGTGTATGATTGGTTAGTGTCAATACGATTGCAATATGAAGTACTATTTGGGTCTACGTAATATCCTGTATTTTCGGAGTCATAGAATATAGGTGCACGCATGGACCCTGCTGCTTCCATATATACACTACTGTATACGTAAGAATCAGCTATTACCATTCTAGAATTACCACCTCTCATTATATTTACATCATGAGCAGTATAACTACCTATGAAAACAGAACCCGGAGTATGAACATACATACCCGCTTGAATGCCGGGGGTCCTAGCCTCAAGAACAAGTTTGGTGTGAGGAAGATTACTAAATATAACTTGTGTCCCCCATCCACCGGGATCTGACCAAGAACTTCCGCTGTCACCTACATATAGGTTTCTAATATTAGAACCACTGGCTGGATCTAAATAAAATGAACTATCATTAGAATCATAAAATCTAGGAGCGCGGAATGAACCCGGCTCGTAGGTGTAATCTGAATATTTGATTAATTCCCCTGTTGTTGCACCGCCACCAAAGATTCTTGTTACACCTCCGTTACTATTCCCAAATCCAATATACATCCCATCATTAGCAGATGATGAGTTGGAATTACGCATTACTCTGAAGTTAACATACTGATCAGTATTATTAATCATTCCGTAATAGCGCATAAAGTCGCTGGAGTCAAGTCCGTCTAATGTGTTTGCGTTACCTGCAGAAGAAGCATAGCTAACTGATTGTGATCCGATATTAGCACTACTAATCATTGTTATCCAATTACCCCAGCTACCATTATATCCTTGCCTAAAATATAATGTACCATTCCCCGACCCACCATAAGTTCCTTGAATCTGCCACATAGTATCTCCTGCACCTGCATGAAGTAAAGGAGAATAGTTCACTGCACCATTTAATCCATTTTCATTTCTTAAAATATAAGTACTTCCATAGTTTACATTCATTGAACCGTTCCCAAGATAGGTGGTGGTTAAAGTTGGTGTAGACCCTGCTGACCCAGTAATATTAATCCCCCATGTTCCGCTAGCACCACCTCCTGTAAGTGTAGGCGCCCAGCTATTATAGTTGCCACTATCTAATACTGTGTATTCTGTGCCGCCTCCATAAGTGCTTCTGCTATTGTAAAGAGTTCCTTGGTACCATCTCCATTGCCATCCGTAACCTACTTTATAATGACCTGTTTCATTGTCATTCATCATAAGATTAACAGACCCATCAAACACAATACCTCTCCAACCACTTCTATTCCCGTCTATTCTTATAGAACCATAAGAAGTAGATATATTAGGATATATATGTGCGCCATTATAACTAGGCCAATATATACCTGCAGTTGTATTAAACTGCATCCAGTCTGCTACTTGATAATATCCTGTAGTATTACCACTTCGATATGGGAATGCTGCTGCATGAAACCCATCTACTGTATCTGAGTCACCAGCAGAAGTAGCAGTTGCAGCGGAGCCAGCACTACCAGTAATATTTATTCCCCACGTGCCAGTAGCCCCAGTACCATTTGGCTGCACAGGAGTATATCCCAAAGCAGTAGTCACCATCCCTGATGTAATACCAGTTATGTATGCACTGCTATCTACAGTACCATCCGCCTTTAAGAACTGTGAGCCAGTACCGCCAGTCTTCTTTAATGTAGACGCCTCTAATATACCAGTTGCAACTAGATTACCTGTTACCGATGTACTCTGTAATGAAGCCATAATTAATTCTTAGACTTTAATTCGTTAATTTCTTTTTTCAATTCCTTCACTGATTCAATCAACACTGCTGTAAGACGGGAGTAGTGAACTCCTACGGGATTACCATCTTGATCGTATTGTACAAATTCTGGATACACCTCTCCTACTTCTTCAGCGATCAAGCCTATCTCACTGGAAGTTGACCCTATTCGATTATAGGATACAGGATTGAGCATCTCTATCTTATCAAGAGATCCGTCTAATGAAACGATATTTTCTTTTATCTTTCTAGATGAAGTTTCTGTAAGAGATGAGCAAGTCACAGCTCCAGTAGAACCATTAATGCTAAATATATCAGTTGATCCGTTGTATAGACGTACAACAGAAGACGTAGCATACCAACCATACCAGTTAGAATTATTTGTCACAGCGCCTCCACTCCTATTTTCAAAGAAAAGACCAGACAAAGAACCTGTAGACATAAACTCACCTGCACCTATAACAGAAGCACCACCTAAGTTAGCAGCTGTTGTAGCAGCTTTAAATCTACCAGTTCCATTTACATCTAACTTATATCCACTGTTTGTGCTTGTCCCAACCAGTAAGTTACCAGCATGGTAAGATGGCATTGATGCATCTGTGAAGTATAAACCCCAGCGGTTCGTGATACTACCAGTAGCAAGTACATTAGGAGTATCCTGATAAAAGGCATAGAAGTTTGTGACAACATGCGATCCACCAGAAGCCGCCCCAACCGTCATACCTTGGTATACGCCATATAAATTATTAGTAGTAGAGTTAGCAGCAAATTCACCCTGCCAAGAATATGTATATATACCATACATATTATTTACAGTACCTCCTCCATTTTCTATAGAGGATTGATAACCAACAACGGTATTTGTATATGGGGCTGCTGTGATACCATTACCACCACGATTACCTACAATTACATAAGCACCTCTAAGACGGTTACTTCCATTTGTACTTATATCAGCAGGATTCGTTCTCCATACATAAGCTGTAAAACCTGTAGCATCTACTCTTGCATTTGCTCCTGTAAGATTAAGTACAGGATATGCAAGGAAAGGTTGTAAGCTAAGAGTACTAGCTCCAGACCCTGTTAGTGTGTATTCATTTTGTGAACGGAAGCTATTAACACTTAATCCGGATAAACCATCAAAATTTGTTATACTATTCTGATGCAGGTATGCTACATTAAATGTTGTCGGAGTTAATGAATATCCTGTAAGTGTATAAGGAGAATACCCTGTACTGTGCGTACCTGTAGATAAACGCATATTGCCAGACACATCTACCTTATATGAAGATGTTGGTGCAGTTCCTATACCTACATAAGTCCCATCATCCTGTACAGTTCCTGTGCTAATAGTTGAACTTGATGTCCAACGAGCTAAGTAGTTTGAAGTCCCAGTACCAGTAACTGGGTTAGTAAGCGCCAGCTGGAAAGCAGATGCATGATACCCGTCGAGAGTATCCGCATTAGTAGCAGTAGCGGCATTACCAGTAATGTTTATTGCCCACGTTCCACTTGCACCACCTCCAGTTAATGTTGGGGCATAAGAATTATAATTGCTTGAATTTAAAACAAGTCTTGTTCCCAAATAAAGATTTACATCCGTAGCATTCTCCCAAGCTCCTGTTGAGCTATTGACTTGATCAAGTCTTAATTCATGGCTTCCAGATCCAGAGCCAAGGCCCCAATATCCAGCTCCTGACCAGTTACCTATAAAAATACCCTTATTAGTACTAGACAGTTCTTTAACTCTATATCCAGAGGTAATAATATCTCCAGACATTGTACCCCCAGCAAGCGCTAAGTAAGGCCCGCCAGTTACATAACCTTGAGATGTTACCCAAGATTGTGTCGCAAACCCAGACAACGCCCCAGTCAAACCATTCAAAGAAACAACACCAGCATTAGTAACAGTCACTCCTCCGGTAGCACCAGATACAGAGATCCCGGTACCGGCAATCAGTGAAGTCACACCAGTATTGGTAATAGTCACAGCACCAGTGGCGCCAGACACAGAGATGCCCGTACCAGCTATGTTGGATGTTACACCCGTATTGGATATAACCACATTCCCAGTAGTTGGCGATACAGAGATACCAGCTCCTGTCCCAGAGACAGAAGTTACCGGTACAGAAATAGTCCAAGATCTATCAGCTGATAAATCATAAGCTACCCCATTAATTGTTAACTGTCTAGAAGTAGGTACACCCCCGAGCCCGGCCAGTGTATACTGAGGCACATTCAATACTCCAGTAGAATTACTATACGTGGCAGCTCCAGAGGAACCTGTTGTTGTAAGAGTAATAGCTGCTCTAGCTCTAGAGTCAGTATAATATAAGTTCGTCCCCTCTGAGATATTGGTGGTGGTTAATGTAACTGCACCAGTGAATCCGTTTACAGAGGTAACAGAATCAGTGTTATCGATCTTTTGCCAAGCTGGGCTGTGGAATACAATCCAGTCCCCAACCTGCCAGTCATTTATCCCGTCAATATTTGTAGAACCCGCTACACTTACGATATAAAAATTACCATCGGTACCAACTCCTGAAGTAAGAGTAGGGGTATTAGTAGAGGCATTCCAAGTCCCTTGGTATTTAAGCCCTCCAACCAAGCTATTAATCTGGTTCTGAACCTTACCAAAAGCCTGAAGGATTGAATCGGTAGATGCAATAGATCCCCCAGTAACACTCAAACCAGTCAGCACCTTTCCTGTGACAGCAGAGTTACTGAGTGTAACACTTGCTGCGCCCGGACCACTTGCTGTAGCTTCACCAGTCAGGGAAGTAATATAATTCCCCTGAGCTTGGTACTGCGGTATATTTAATACGTTGCTAATTAAAGTAGCAGCGCCGCTAGTACCTGTTGTAGTTAAAGAAGTAATCCTATTATTATAAGCCGTATCCCAGTTAGCCTGAGATGCAGTCGTAGGTATTGAATACCCAGCAGAAAACGCTATAGCTATAGTCCCACTACCTGTAACAGGTGAGTTAGAAACAGACAATCCAGTAGGGACAGATACACCGACAGATGTTACGGTACCTACGTTCCATGTTCTATCCGCAGATAAATCATAAGATACGCCATTAATAGTAAGCGTTCTTGTTGGATTGACAGGATTATAACCAAGCAACGTACCTATCGTAGCATGCTTCCAAAGGTTGGTAATAGTATCTCTATAGAGAACACCATTACTTATATAAGAAGGTAATGATACATCATGGAGCTCGTTTAACTCATAGCCATTCTGAACCTTTACAAATATCTCTCCATTAATCGATTGTACTCTAGTAACCACACCAAGGTACACCATGTTAAATGGAGCAACTGGTTTATTGGCTACACCAAATAATAATGTCCCGTTAGCGCCCAGCCACACAGGATCGCCAGCATTAGCTGTAGATGTATCAATACCAGCTAAAAGACCTTCTGTAATAACAAACACCTGATCATTAGCAGCGCCAGCAGTAGCGATAATACCAAGTGTTTTCGAGCTGGCAACCTCTGAATCATAAGATGCCTTACTAACAATCATGTTAGTACCATCCGCACCACTAACATATACAGCAGTGCCTTTATTCATAGTAACCCCAAGCTTAACAATATGTTTAACTTGTGGTGTATAGTTATCTATCCATTCTGTATTATAACTAGTAGCGTCTATCTTAGCGAGTATCTGTCCTGCAGCTCCACCAGATGGTAATACTGAATAAACCCTGTTAGCAGACAAATCAAATGTTTGTCCATCTACAGTTATAGTTCTAGTGGTTGGTACATAAGAACCAGCAGGTTGAGCTCCAATATCAGAAAGGATTTCAGCTCCTGTTCTATATTTTATAACTCCGCCATCACTTACTATAAACTTGTCTGTATCAGTAGTGGCGTTAGCAATTGTATTCAATTGCGTAATACCATCTACAATAAGACCAGCTTTAGCTAATATGTTTGTTAAAAATCTCATTATTTCTTAATTATTACTCGGTATGCATTGCTCGCAGGAGCAGTTGCAAAACTCACTGTTACAGTATTTGCATCGGTGATAACAACATCAGCAAACACTTCTTCAAGTGTGCTATTGTCTTTGATCATTACAATTACATCTATTGTGTTTAGTGAGTGAGTAACAGCGAAAGATAAGGAAGATCCATTACCGACATTAGCAGCATAACCTCCAACTCTATTATCTAATAATGTTTTTAATTTAAGAGGAGTAACCGCAGTAGTATCATCTGTTCCTGTATTAACCTCAGTTTGAGTTGCTAAGCGAATAACACCAAGAATAGTTTCAGTTGCCTGATCGCGATTAGACTCAAGGAATATCCAGTCAGTAGGCAATGATGGTGATGCACTATCTATCTTAGCTACTAATACATCTCCAATATTTAAAACTATTCCATGAACAGTTCCAGCGCTAGTAACATACCAGTAATCACCCTTCTTAGTACCACCAGTACCAGTGGGGAAATCAGTAGCTGAACCAGCAGCAAACCCGCCTTCTAGATTACCTAGTCCAGCAATTGTGTTATCAACATAAGCCTTAATCGAACCAGCCGTAGCTAAGTTAGAAGAAGACGCACCAGTCATTGTATTGCTATCCAAGATCGAGATCTCACTAGCAACACCAGTACCAGAAGCTACACGACCCATAACAGTCATGGTCGCTATGTTCTGAATCTTAGCAAATGTAATATTGCTATCTGTAACCTTGATGGTGGTTACAGCATCATCAGCAAGCTTTGCAGTGCTAACTCCTAAGTCTTTAATTCTAACAATATCGGAGTTAACCTCAATAGTAGTATTGTCCGGGTTTAAATCTAATGTTACAGATCCGCTAGTGCCACCTCCAGTAAGACCTGCGCCAGCAACCACAGCTGTAATGTCTCCAGATATACTCACCCAAGCTGTACCATTCCAATAATAAATATTATTATCAGATGTGTCATAATAGATCTGACCAGCTACTGGAGAACCGGGAGGGCCAGATAAATTCTGCAACGCTACGTTGAGTATCTGATTTTTCGTTAGGTCAAGATTGACCAACATCTTTTTTGCCATAGTATTAATTTAAGTACGCCTTCCCACTAATAGGAGAGGAGAATGTTAATGTTACCTGATTATTTGAATTATATTTTACTTGCCCAATAACTTCATCATCAGCTGTATCTACAATACTTACACTAGGTTTTTTCCCCATGTTATGTGTAATTACCCAAGTCGCACTAGCCACCTGCTGGTCATGGACGTAATTAGTTTGAACAGTTAAGCTTTGAAGAATAGTCCACAGATCTGTCTGGTTCTGTATATTACCTATAATATTACCCCACGAAACTGTGTTATAAGCACTCCAATTATATGGAGGAATCGGCAAATTTGTTGGTACATAAGTTGGTATCTGATAGTTATGTAATAAAGCTAACAGATCTTTTAAATCGCGATCTATGTTTGCAAGATTACTTACCTTTAACTTATCGACAATATGCATCAGTAAAGTCTGAGCATATTCAAAGTCTTCTCTTATCTGCTCTAGATCTGATACAGTATCAACAGCTAAATCAAGCTTAGTCTTTAAGGCACTTATTAAAGTGATTATCTGAAGTAAGGTCTTAGGCGTTTCCGCATAAGTTGAAACAGACTTCGTAATAGTTTCTTCTACAGTTAACCATAAGTATACCTGATGCGTATATACTGTACTTGAACTTAATGTAATTGTATAGTATGCATCCCAATACTTGTTTTGATATTTAATATCAAACGTAGACGTATTACCTGTTACAGTTCCTGTTGGAGTTGACACTGCTGTCCATGCCCTTGTTACAGATGTGTTATTATAGTTAGCTACCTGATAAATAGTTGAATCAATATATTCAAGCTTTGGCGTGAATACATCAAATTCTTCTGTAAGATCTAAAGTAACTGGCAAGTATTGAAACTGGAATGTCCTAGTAAAATCTGTAGATAAATACCCCGGAGCTGCCCCAGTAAACACAATCGTATATGAACCACGTTGTACCTGACCTGTTGAGTCTAGTGTTAAAACATATGAAAAGCTAGAACCCGCTGACGGTATATCTGGGGTAGAAATATTCCCAGTTCGTGTATAACCATCTGGCTGAGTAATAGCGAATATGCCCACAAACCCAGCAGGCGGAGATGTGGTAGTATCCGTAAGGACCAGTGTAGGGATGCCATCAAGATCAAATTTGACCCCAAATGACATGTTAGATATCATGGGCATGAAGCAAAATTAAGTCAAAGGTAAAGAATTCCCCCAATAAAGAAGGCACAAAAAAGCCCCCTGTAGAAACAGGAGGCTTCACCAAACAACCAAACACGAGATGAACCTCAGCTTTTAGCTAAGGTCTCACTTCTTGGTCTTGCTCTGAATGGTTTGAAACACCTTCTCTCCTTTAGCGGAGCTGGTGCAGAAGCTCACGAACTCGTCGATGGCATCACTACCAGTGCGGGCCACAACAAGAATCACCTCTTTATTAGGCCACTCGAAACGAGATTGCTCCTGATTGAACAGGATCACTCCCTTCTTGACAGCCCTATTAACAGTGGCAGTTACCACCGCTTGTTTATTATTAATTAAGTTCAAGAAGTCCTGAGGATTATTGTCCGCCATTTCTTCTAACTCATTACGCAGAACAGATACAGCCTTGGTGTCATCCTTACCCATAGCAGCAGCATAGGTCTTAACATCTTCAGCACTCATATCAGCAGCAGCATTTAATGCCTCACGACGGATATTACGAGTACGGCTTTCCTTTTCTGCTTTTGCTTCCTCATCAACTAATTCGAAGATAGCTTCCTTTGATGTATCTCTATTAGGCTTTGATGCATTGTAATCGCACAGAGATAAATAACTATGAATCTCCTGATCTACAGCACGACCGCCCTGAAGAATCATATGGCCAGCCATGTTTGAATAAAAGAAGATCTCGTGGAATGTGTGGTTACCCTGACCATCAACCGCACGAACAGCAGCAATGTCAACATACTCACCCTTCTCTTCATCGAAGATAGTGTCAGTAGCAGGAACATTTTTTGCAGCTGGGATCGCTAAGCGAGTGGGATCAAGAGAACTTTTCTGAATGTTTGTAAGCCTGTAGGTAACAGATTGACCCGGCTTAAGCATAGTGGACTTAACCAGCTTTTCAGATAGCTGATTATACAATTCGGTTTTTTTCATCGTGTGTTTTTTGGTTATTGATAAAAAGCAAAGGTAAGGGGTTTTATCCCCTTACCGTATGCTATAGCTAATTGATTGAAAATCAGATTAGTGGAGCTTGAAGAACTGGTTAGCACCCAATACTTCCAAACCTTGTACAGACTCGTAGTGGATTTCCAATACGCTTCTTTCGTTAGTTGGAACAGGAGCTAAACCACCCAGAAGGATCTCACGATACTTCAGGTCAGTTCCGTCGCCAGCCATGTAGCGAACACCAAGACGATCGATCATTTGACCATCGTTAGTCTTGATCTTACCAGCAGGAGCACCATAAGCGCTATCCTTGAAGTTGTAAGCACCAGTGTAGTTAACGATGTTCTTGTGATCCAACAAAGGCAAGTACTTCTTGTGGAAGGTACGTCCGTAGATCTTCACAGTGTCAATTCCAAGATCCAGAGTTTTACCGCTGATCTGGAAACGAGCACCTTGAGACAACAGGGCGCTGTTACCTAAGTTGTTAAACAAGTTGTCAAGAGCGATGTTCATAGTAGTTCCTACGAATAAGAAGTACTCTTGAGGACAACGAGCTTTGTTCAAAGTCTGAGTCAAAGTCTGGATGTCAGCCAAAGTAGCTGTACCAGAAGTCAACAAAGACTGATCGATACCGTAGCTAGTAACCCACTGATCAAGACCACCAGTTGTTTGAACTGGCTTACCTTCTGAGTCAGTCAGATTAGGAGCAGCATCAGCAAACAAAGTAGAGCTCTTACGGCCAAACATCAAGGCAGCAGCGATATCGCCACGGAACTTGATAAGGCTTTCGTGCTGACCTTTGTACATGTAGAAAGGCTTACCCTGAAACTCAACTTCTACTTTAGAAGCTTTCTGAATATCAGTGATAGAGAACTTCCCTTTGAAGATCTGCACTTGGTTGTCATACTTAGTAACTCCCCACTTCTTAGCCTCAGGAGAAAGAGAACCTTCACCAGCTGCGTTAGAGAAGAAAGATACCTTGTCACCAGTAGCAAGAGTCAATGTAGATGTATCTACACTCTTAACTACGATGTTAGTAGTAGCAGCCTTAGAAGCTACATAACCAACCTTTCCGTCAGGGAAAAGTACTAACTCTCCTACGTTAACATAGTTCCAAGCAGTGCTGTCGATAGTAGCAGTAACTGTACCACCAGTTGCAGCAGAAACGCCAGAACCAGTTACACCGCTAACTGTACCGAGAACATAAAGCTCTTCGTTAACGAAGTGATTGTAAAAAGGAACGCTAGTGGGCTTAGAGCGACCAGTCAATTCCATGATGTCCAAGAAGGACATTTCCTCGTTTGTTACATCCAGAACTTTGTTCAGGATCTCACGCTGATCGAGGAAGTTGATAGATGAAACGTAACTCTTGTTTACATTTCCTAAAACACCTGCCATAATAGATTATTTTTTTTAGTTAAGTTTATTTTGATACTCCTCTGTTTGCGAAGGCTTGGAGTAGACCTGTTGTAAAGTCCCCCGAACCCTCAGTAGGAATGTCACCCACAGGAGCAGTGGATGGATTCTTTATTTCTTTCGTCACTTCTGACCTGCCAAGTGTCTTGCCAAAGTTAATCAAGGCACGTTCAAATTGCTCAGGATTCTGACTATACGCAACGGTCTTATACCATTTGTTATAGTCTAACTGGCCTTCACCGGCAGCGAACTGTTGAAAGAATCTGTTATTATCAAGTGTCATATCCACCAGAGCATTTGCTTCTGGAAGCTCATAATTAAACTCATCATCGCCAGCCTTGATACTAACTCTCTTAGTTTCAAGTATTGACTTAGTGATGGGGTTTTCTTTGATAGTTCTTTCGAACTGTGCAATAGCTTCCATCGTTGCTCTCTCCTGCTCTTCGGCATTAGGATCAGCTTGCGGTTCCGGGGCCGCAAAACCCTTTTGCCATTCGATGTACTTAGCGCGAAGTTTGTCCGCCTCAGTTCTCAGAAGTTCTTTTCCAAGTTCTGCGTCGTCCTCACCCCACTGTTCAGCATCAAGCTTAAACTTATCGACTACCTGCTGCTGATAAAGGCGATCAAATGCCTTCTCAGAAACATCTGGATATTGTTCGCGTAGACTACGTCTCATAATCTCCGCATCATCCATTTTGGTAAAGTCTACAGTCTTAGCCTGCAGATATGGTGTTAAGTCACCTGTTTTCTCGTAATACTCAACGGCTCCTTTAATGAATTCATCTTTGAAATCATATTTAGGAGCAGCTTGTCTTGACATACTAACACCTTCTTCTTCGCTAGGATCTGGCGTTGGAGCCGGATCTGGAGTAGGGTCAGGTGTAGGATCTGGTGTCGGGTCTGGAGCTGGATCAGGAGTAGGATCTGCAGTAGGCTCTACTAAAGGTTTCCCTCCGATCGAAACATCAGACAAAGACAACTCGTTGAAATTCAATTCATCACTCATATTTGTATTATTTGGTTTCGCAAAGTTTTACCAAAGGTTTTGAATAGCAATGGATTATAGGGGGTGAATTATTGTTCTTCCCCCTCTTCCATTTCTTCACCTTCTACTTCTTCTTCCATCTCTTCTTGTTCAGGTGCCATACCTTGTTGAGGCGCCATCATCTGCTCAGGCTGTTCTACCTCTTCTTCTTCCTCATCTATTAATGTAGGCATCTGATTAAGAGCAGGCATCATATCTTCTTCAGTATCAGGTTGTCCCATTTTAATTTTGGTGACACTCTTCTTACCTTTGTTCTCAATCTTCTTGGTTTCCATCTTACCACCCTGACGAAGTTTCTCAAGTTCCAATTCATATTGATACTTCATCTCAAGAATCTTAGCATCCATTTCTTTCTCCATCTGGATGAGTTGACCCTTAACCTGACCTTCCAACTGAATGGTCTGTTGCTTAGCCTGTTCAGCAACCATGGCGCTCTGTTGTTGTACCTGAGCGTTCATCTGTTGCATCTGCATAGCCTTAGCTTCTTCTTCTTGCTTACGCTTTTTAATCTTATAAGCTAACAACTGCTGGGCTACCTTAAGATTATCAGTATTCTGGATGATGATAGAATCTTCTATATCAAGCATACCATTAGCCTGACCAGCCATTACCTGCTGTTGCAACATAGCCTTCTCATCATCAGTCGGCTTATCTTCTAAGAAGATACCAAACTCGTAAAGTGCAAGCTTTGGAGAAGTCTTAAAGAACTTCATTGTATTAGAACCAAGCGCTCTAACATAACCCTTTACTTCACCAGTCTCAACAACATCCTGTAATCTTAATATGATGGCGTTAGATAATGATTCTAATAATTGCTTCTCTCCATGCACAATAGAAGTCAATGCATTGTTTGTTCCTTCGTATGCTAACTTAGCAACAGTGGTAAGAGTTCTTGGATCAGGAGTAGATCCATCGGTCATTTCATTCATACCAGTTACATCACGGATCAACTGGATATTATTCTGAATGATCTGCCAGTAGTTCATTACATCACGACCTAACCCATTCTCTAATTCTTCAATTGGTTTATAATTAGTCATTCTACCCTGCGCGTCACTCTTACGATATACCAAGGTACCAGTCTTATTATAAAGATCTAAAACCTTCATTGGCGTTAATCTTTTACCGCCAGCACCTAATGGAATATCTTCAAGTGCACCCATCTCAATCATAATACCCTTAGGTCTTGCCTGATTGATTGCGTTTTGTAGACGATACCAAGCGATCTGAATAGCATCAGCCATTGGCATCAGATGTTGCATAATACCATAAGCCTTCATGTCGAAAAACTCAGGTGCAATCAAATGATAGCTTAATGATGTATCCATCAAGCTAGACTTTGCGCGCTTCATGTTGGTAGCCAGACCATGGTCAAACAAATAGTCTGTACCAATAATCCATTTACCTTTATATACAACCTTATAAGCTACACGCTCAAACTTATCTTTACGTTTATTGCGGTCATCGAATTTACCACGAGCATAAATCTTATTACCTCTACGGTCAATACGCTTCTCGAATACCATCTCATTCACAGAGAAGAACTCTAGGTCTAAGACACGAATACGGAAACGGTCGTAACCTTTATTATATACAGATAAAGAAGAAGGCCACTCCTTAGGATTACCTAAGAAACCTACGTGCTTCTTAGCAATATCCTCATACTCCTCTTCTGTAAACTGATTACCAGCCATCTGCTTTAAATCGGCAATGGTCATTTCGGTGATCTCACCAATATGAGCCGCATCGCTAAAATCACTTTGCTTACAGTTGTTGATAATAATATTACGTGGGTTAATCTTACGGAACTTGATAGCACCGTTACTATCTATATATTCCTTATACCCAGCAACACCATAATCAAAAAGATCCTGACGGATGTCCTGTCTTTTCTTTTCAATATTATTCTGCTCAAGCACTAGCTTGATAGCCTGCTCGGCCTCAATGGCCATCTGATGCTTGAACGTATAGTTCATCTGGATCTCTAGTTCCTCCATATCCTTAGCCTCTTCTGGCTTTAGCTGGAGCATAGGAGATTCTAACAAAGACGGGTCAAGCTTAGCCGCCTCTTCACGAAGCAACAACTTAGCCTTCATCTCTGCAAAATAATCCTGAACTTCTTCGTTGGCAAGTGAATCAATAGGAGTAGCTACAATATTATAACCAACCTTATTCAACTTACCTAAGGCGATCCTTCTAAACTTTGGAACAATCGGAAGAACCGACCAGTCAATATTTAACCAATCCTCATTAGCGGCTTCATCCACCTGCATTAACGGGCGGTACTTATTAATTGATTGATTACCAACAGCATACTGGCTTATAACCTCATATCTGTATCTGGCATGGTAGAAGATCTCACGTGGGTTATCGTTTTCAAAACTGTACCACGCTGCCTTACAATACTGAAGAACCCAGTCCTTGCCCTTTTCTCTCGGGTCTAATAAGTGACTAGGGAAATCAGTCTTCTGAAGATTGTTCATTTCTATATTTTATTCATCCTAAAATAGTCAGTTACATCTCGTACCTGACCAGTTCCTTTCACATTAACCTTCACTTGATCCGCAATAAGCGCATATCCTGCCGCCATCGCGATGTCAAACTTTGTCGTCTTGGATATATCAAACTCTAGCCAGTCTTGGATAAGGTCCTTGAAATAAACCTTATCATGGTTTCGGTTGATATAATCCTCTGTCAGCTCTGCGATCTGCTGGTGAGTCTTTGGACTTGCAGCAATACCGGGCTGGTTCCTTTCTGGAAGCCACATGAGAAATGGTAGATACCCCCGATCCGCGAAGTAGTGCATGATGCCTATCTTCTGGTTCTCAAACAAAACCGGGCAACCATAGTACACCGCCATCTTGATCATGTCCTCATAAAATATCTGGACAGATTCAGGACGGTAGGCATACTTAGCAACAAAGGCATCATTATAGATATCATTCTCCCGAGCTGCGCTATACTTCTGAAGTACAATCCCAGCACCGTTAGATCGGCGACCATCTTCCGTAGTCGAGTGGTCCACCGGGTCAACACCCATAACAAATCCCAAACCATTGGCTGGGCTAAACACCCCTCCAGATCTGGTCACCTTGTTACTATCCTCATCCTTGTCAAATAACTTAGCGACCTCCCACCTGCCACTCTTTGATGGTTCAAAGACTACACGGGTATCACGATCGCCATTAAGCCACACAAAGTTACCCCTTGTTGTCAAATTATCCTTCCAAGAAAGCCTATCCATTCTTTCGTTCAGAAGCTCAGGGTTGTATAAACACTTGCTTCCATCAATCCTAAACGCCTCCTCCCACTCGATCGGCTCCTTTCTTACAATAGAGCTGAGAGCTCGGGGGTCGTGTGCTAATAGCTTTCTCTCCTCTCTTATCTCTGTCTCTGCCCTATCTCTATCCGCCACTCCATACTGATCATAATACCTAGTCTCCGCCGCACTACAGAAATATCTATATAATCCAGATGGCGTACGCTTACCAGTTTTAGAATTCTGATTAGAGTTATCCCAAATCTTTTTAAAAGATTCTCCACCCTGCTCCATGTCCTCCACTGTAGTGGTAAGCAAAGCCTTTCCAATAATTCTACCCTCGTCATCTAAATGGCAATACTTCGTAACCAGCCATCGGTTCCATACATCGACTTCCATGGTCTTACCAACCTCATCCCCTAAATACCTGTGCAGCTTCTGACCGTCATATGATATTGCCTCAGACGTCTTCCAGTCTATCGCAGACTCTAGTTCCTTCTCATCCTTGATCGTGTTAGCTCGCTTACCCTTTACGGTTGTTTGATAGAACCTAAGCTCCGAGGTAGGCGTCAATCCTTTAGAGGTGTCGAAGATGGGGACGAAGAAGTCTGGGAGTTTCTTAAATGGCTGAATGATTGCTTTCCTGAATACCTCCTTGGCATCAGCTCCAGTCTTAGACTGTATCCCCGACTTTGCATTATTAGTTCTGGATGGGTACTCATACAAGAATACACCACCACGGAAGGTCTTACCCTGACGGCGCTTGGTGATCTCTACCATACCCATACACTCCGGATCCTCTATACAATACTGAAGAAAGTAAAAGTATTTCCTATCCGTGTCTCTGTACTTAGGCAGGCCGGTATCTAGATGCCAGTAGTTAAGATAAAAATAATGAAGCCCAGTTATATAAGTGGGTACCCCATTATTATAAAACCAATAACCGTTTAATCTTCGGTCCCATTCCTGTTGTCTAAACTGTTCTAGCTTTGGGTCAAAGTATTCTGAATCCTCCTGTTGCCTTTGCTCCTCTTTAGCCCTAAGCTTTATATAATCCTTAGGCATTGGTGTATGCGCGAATATCTGTTCAGCCTTCTTTGGAGAGCTAGACACAATAACACGCTCCTCCAATTCCCCGGTAAGTATATTAAATACAAAACCGGGTGGAGGCACATGGCATGCAAGCCCTTGAATATTCTCTACGCTACCGTTATCTATTGGATTGAACATTGGCTATATCCTCTGGTCTTATTCGTTTACGTTTGGTTATTGATTCCTCCAGCTGCTCATCTTCACCAGTCAGCTGTCTTAAATACTTTTGTAGTCTCTGGACAATCTCATCCTGTGCTGTCATGATCTGAGTCTTGATAGTAATAGCTTGAAGAATATCCTTATCTCTGTTACCATCCACAGGTAGCATTACCCTTTTGTTAAACTCATAGAACGCCTGCTCGTTACCTACGATCATAGACCAGACGTAGTTGTTCTGGTACTTTAGATATTTAATAATAAGATTAAGCAACTCATCATAGGCCACTTCTTCTTCTCCATCCTTAATCTTAAAATCAAATAGAGGGACCACATCGTCTTTATCAAGATCATACCCAGCAATAGATGCAGCAAATTGTTTACGCTTAAAGATCTCTGGATAGTATTCGCGAAGAGGACTGTTCATGTCATACATCAACAGAACATAGCGAAGCATCTTATCGTCTGCCTCTCCGACAATCTGTTTGAGTTTAGGATATACAGCTGTCAAGGATTTCTTGACAACTGGATTAAACTCCATCTTACTATATTCCTTCTCGTTTATCATTTCCAACTATGTTTCCACCAGTGGATACCACGGGTGTTTGGTGTTATACAGTTATCAGAATATTGTTCGTTCCAGTTATATGGGTAAAAATATTCTTTAGGAAGTGTTGTAAATCCTCCATATGTTTTCACTTGATGCAAGTCAGATTCATTTAATTCACTACCCTTTTTCCACTGAACATAATCCCTTAACATCCATGGACTACAGGCTACTTCAATAGGGGCCGGATAAAATCTTCTGCTACTTATAACATCAAAGTATAAATCTAAAATCTCTTTATGATATGGATTTCCCCTCTTACCACCTGATACTGCACCGTTAGGATATACAGGACGCCCTTCGATACAAACAAAAGATTCTAATTCGAGAAGATCGTCTATAGGTTTTATTAACTCTACATCATAATCAAGATAAATACCCCCATGCTCTAATACCGCCCACCATCTTGTAAAGTCAGATAGCATAGAATATTTTCTTTTTTCAACTAACCAATTAAGTTCAGGATACTTATCTATAGGTAAAGACTTAATATCCCATTTAACAATAGGCATATGACCAGCATGTTTATGCCAGCTTTCTGTGTAATCAAAAGGTAGATTACCTTCTAAAAAATAATGTATCATAATTGTATTCCGCATTTATGGCAAAAGCCTTTCCAAGATCTCATCATTTTATCATAACTCATATTCATCGCCCTACCGCAGCTACAGTACTTCTGATCTACTTCTGGAGGAAGATCATCTTGTTTGTCTGCATTTGGCTTGACAGTATATATTACTTCATTAATATGTTGATAAGGAAGAATCTTTGATAAAGCCATATAGAATTCTCCGTCACCCCCAAACCTAAGTTCCCAGCATGGTAGCTTACCAGTTTTAGGATATACCCCACATGGAGTACCAATGTTGCCAACTCTTATCTCTGTTCCTTCTGGCATCTTAATACTATTGTAACTAAACTGGAATATATATAATTTATGCTCCGTACAAATTCGCCTTATCTTCTCCATTGCATCTGGAGTATAAACATCATCATCATCACCATTCATTAAATAATCACCGGGTAGTTCATCCTGCCATCGATTCCTAGATCCGTGCCCCCAGTATCCTAATGGTTCTTCATTATGTATAGATATAACTTGACATTTGCTATTGATTTGTAAATCTCTAGGTTGACAATCCCATAGAATAGTAAGATAGTCATGCTCCGTTAGTTGTGGCGCAATGCTATTAACCATCCTCTGCAAGGTTTCTCTACCCGCTGTTGCGAGTACCACGTTGAATGTCTTCATATACCTTTAATCTTTTAGCGGACCATTTATCCATGTCGTAATGTTCCTTAGCAAAATAAGACAAACGCTTGGCGCTTTCTTTTCTGTACTGCACATCCTCTACCAATCTAGTTACCTCAGACACAAATTCATTCTCTCCAGAAAAATAATTAACCGGCAAACCTAGATATGGTTCAGCTCTACTGATCACTGCTGGGATATTTAATGCCGCAGCTTCTAGTGCCTTGATATTACTTTTATAGGAATTAAACTGAGTAGCCTTACTAGGTACAATCAAGATATCTCCCTGATAACCGTCCATATAATTCTCAGTGCCTGTCCACTCAATTGTCCTAAATGGTATTGTCTTATTTGCAGTAAGATTCTGAATAATAACATCATACACTTCTCCTTCGTGGTACCCTACAACTACAATTTCAATAGGTAAGTGCGCCAGCTTTTTCATAGCCTTGGCGATAATAAATGTATTAGCATAGTTCATTGCAGAACTAGCATAGATCAATCTAACCTTATCAGATGGGGGCAGCTCGTGTTCTCTAAACTGCCCGGCTCCGAATGGGATAGTATTAGGCAACACATAAACATTTTTATTAGGGACAATAGAAGCAAGTCTATCGGAAGTACAGGTCACCGCATCAGCATACATTAAATGTTGTCGTATCTGAGGACCAACATTAGAAGCAGCCCATAGGTGATATTTAGGATGATCCTTACCTACCTCCCACCAGTCATCCGTGTCTACAATAACCTTTACATTATATTCCTTAGCCTTCTCTGCAATAAACTTAGGAGAGATCAGCACGTGTCTAGAATAGTGTAATATATCACACCATTTCATATCTTCCTCCTTAAGGTTAGATACAGTTCTCACCTCCGCATCCAAATGATTATTTGGGAGGAATACGCGATGGTATGAACAACCATCCAATGTTTTTATCCAAGACAGTATTTTCAATAGTGCTTGTTTAACATCTCCATAAAATCATCGACATGCATCATCACCAGATGTATGTCATGCTTAGTCCATACACGGACAGCATCCTCTTCTATCTGCTTCTCATAGTCGAGATCATATGTCACCATCTCTTCCGTAAACGCATCGATCGTCATCGGGTTTACATATATGTGCGTTATCAGTGCCGTCCTGTCCGGACCCTGAAGCATCACCTTTAATTTTACGAACCGGTCTGTGAAAGCCATTCTTGTAGAATTTTAAAGCCTCATCGATTAACATACCACATAACCATGCACCACTTTCTTCATCGTCTATGTCCCGGTCGTGCAGTATACTATAAACCACATGATATACCTCATGGGCAATAGTATTTGTTGACATCTTTGAAACGAGTATATAATAATCAGAAATATTAAATGTTAGTGTCCAAGCCTCTCCACTCTCTGCTGGTGCCTCAGGCAATTCGTTATGCTTCTTATGTATGCGCAGGTATTCCTTTGTAAGATCATCTGTCAATATAAGATGTACCTTACACTGGTATAACTGTATGTCTATTTTTTTACTCCTTCGCATATAAAATATCCCAGTTGTCTTTATATTTTTCCCATTTGCCTCCAATCGTTATTGCCATATCCTTAGACTCAGGTAGATCCTCGGTAGGTATTAGATACCAAAGATTCTCTGGTTCTACATATATTGCTAATACATCTGCATAACCAGATACGTTCTTCTTCTCACCTCCAACCTTAGTGTACATATTAAACTTATATGCATTAGGACGACTAGACCTCCTGCAGGTTGTATGTTTAATCTGCACCTTAAGAATCTTCTTACCATTGTCGATCAACCGATCGTATGGGACATCCGTTACCGGGCGTGATACTATCAGGTTGTTACTAAGGCATATGTATTCAAACAATACCTCGGTTGCTATTCCTTTACTCAATGATTGTCAAATATTTTGAGTCCATTTGTAGAAAGGCATTCACTCTATTAGCCACACCTCCATTAACCGTAGACCTTGTTTCGGTCCGGGCTACCGGGTGGTCCTCTACAAATATACCTCGATTATTTGTTATCTGCCAAACTAATATAACGCCCTCGTTGATAAGGTTTACTATAACATAAAACGGAACACAGTAGGTAGAGGCAGCCATGGCTCCCAGCTTTAACTTACGTTCCGTTATAAGATAACCTCCGTTATCCTTTAAGTACTTCCTTGTCAGAGGTTGACCACCAGCCGTGTCTCGGCTTTTGATCTCCGCCACACCACACATAGTCAGCCTACCGTTAACCATCTTGGCAAGGATCACATCTGAGAAGTGATCATCGACAGGAGTATTGATAACGGTATAGCCACGGGCCTCCAGAACCTTTTGGGTTTTATACTGGTGCTCCATGAACTGCTGCCCGAGTGGTGTGTTGCAATCTAGCATTCGCAGTAGTTTACATCTATCTCATGCTCCCACTCCTCCCATGTCTTTACCAGACCGGGATAGCTAAAGTGAATAGAAAATGTTCTACCCTTGATTATCAGAAACCACCCCACCACCTTCTGGTGCACTATCCCCTTCGGGTGTGAATTTACCACTAGCGATGTCTTCTTTAAGAGCTTCATTGCGCTTGATTTGAAGTTTATGAATAGAATCCAGATACTCCCTGATCCCATCCATACCAAGCTGCTCGTAAGCCTTACGCATCCTACGCACATGGTTGACAGGTCGGTTATATACATTCGGTACAACAGATCCGTCTATCACCTCATACCCAGAAACGCACTGCTCGTATACAACTGGCAGTCGACTAGCTATCTGTTTGATTTGTTTGGTGGTGTTCATTATTTCAGCATTAACATATACTTCAGGTCTACAACAGCCTCGGCAAATTCTGCAGCCATATTGATCATAGCTTCGTCATTACACATACGGGCGTAGTCTAAAACCATGGCAGCCATTGCATCAGCCTCTGCAACCACATCATCACCTACCTCGATCATGGCAACCTTAACAGATACTAACTTCCCCTTACCCATCATGTGCTCAATCAGGCGATCCTTGAAGCTACCAACGAATTCATAAAATCCACCGAATGCCTTATGCGCTGCATAGGATCTGGTGTTAACATGGTTAGCGTGAGCCAGCACATCGAGTGCATACAGCTTACGAGCTACGATGTCAGGAGTGACGCCCTTCGGCATCATGGGATACATTTCCATTTTTAATTATATTTATAAAGTAAGTTAGAGGAATACATGCAATATACACGCTTCCCTTCAATAATATTCCAGAATTTACCAACGCTTTCATATTCAACCTCATCGCCGGGATCTAGTCCGGGTTCGTTACTGGCGAATACTCTACCGCGTGTCTTCTCCTTCTCCACCACATCTGGTATAATCAGACTAGACTCCACCTTCTCCTCGATAGGTTCGATCAAGATATAATCACCAACCGGGTGTATCTCCCCATCCCTAACCAGTGCGATGGCTTGGAAGTAGTCTACCATCCAGTACTCCTTACCATCTACCTCAATCCTATTCTCCTCATCCACTGTTACCAAGAAGTTGAAATACAACTTATCGCCAACCTGAACATTAGCCTTGAAGTCCTCTGTCCCCATGGCGCGGTCATACTTATCTGGGACGGCAGCCACAATACCAACGGTGGTAGAGTTCTCCTCCAGATGATATGAGGTATCCTTATAAAAAACAATCCCAGACTCGGTCTTCACCTCATCTTGGAATCTCTTGTCAATGGTTACAAAGATCTTATAGATCGGTTTCATAAATGTGCTTCTCGGTGTTTGTCGATAAATTTTTGGTGTACCTCTCTCAGCATATCCTTGTGCTGCTTCTTGTCGCCATACTCAATATGGCACTGGCGGCAGACTCCCATTAGATTCTCTATCTCATCCGCACTATCCCTTCCACCCATACCTCTGGCATCTATGTGATGGACATCGACCGCCTGAGATCCACAGATCTCACAGGGCATCCAGCTATCCATACCATATCCAAAGAACTCGGTATAGACCTTAGTGTGTTTCCTCATTTACCCTTAGCTGCTGATATAGCAATTGCCAAGATCTGTTTTTTAGATCTGGCCTTACCACCGGCACCTTTCTCCTTGCCCTTCTTTTTATTATCCGCCATTAACTCACGGACGTTAGCAGAGATGGCTGATTGCAGCTCGCTCTTACTTTTTGCTTTTTTTAGAGGCATTGCGTTTTATTTTTTTTTCTTGTTCAAGCATCTGCTTGGTTGGCTTCTTCCCCGAGCCGGCATTCTTACGGATATTATCCCAGAGACCGCGTCTGGATTTAGAACCATCCTTTCTAACTAGCATTTCCATTTTACAAAAATAAAGGAAAGTATTTGACAAAAAACTAAATCTGAGCCAAGAAAAGAGCACACCCCCCTTTCCCCCCTCTCGGAGTGTTGAGGCCGTCCATCCTATTTGGTGGCATCGCCTTTGGAGGGTCTTTTGCCGGTTTACGCATATTGACCTGTCCTGTCCTAAATCGTCGCCTGAGATCTTCGCACAGCTGCGGGGCCCCCTTGATGTTATCTCCATGCACCCGGATAACGCAGCAACACAAACATACAACTAAAACCCCGAACCGCCCAACCATCAATTATCCCCAGATGTGAGTATCCTATTAGAGCCTCATTACGGGCTTATCGGTACCTTTGGATCATACACCTGAGGGGTTAACTTAGGGGGCAACCTAGGGGGTCTGAGGGGCTACAGAAACACGTGAGTTTTAGATATGGGATTTTAGATGGGTTGTGTGTGGGCGAGAGGGAGGGGTAATGTATATTTTTGGGTGGGTGCGGCCTCGTTTGCGAATCGCAAATCGCGAACTGGGTGGGCCTCTAAATGGCATTTCCAAAAACGATTTTGGCCCTTCAGGATAACTACCAATAAGCCGGATGATACGCGTACCATATTGACCATCAGCCTCTTATATTCTACTGGCATATGTATGTGGGGAAAACTGGAATGGAAACGCTAAAAGGAAAAGGGAATCGGAATGCTTTATAACTTACTGATAATGATGGCGATGTGGGGGAATTCGTGTGCGTTTGTCAATGCAACAACCTCCCCTCCCCCTTCTCCATCCAATCCCATCAATGAAACTGGCCAGTCATTTCATCTATGGTTTCTCCAGTCATTTTACCCCTCATTTATCCCCTCAATTTACCCCTCACATGAAGCCTGAGAAATACTACCTAATGGGTGACGCGGCTAACTATCGCGCATCACGCCGCATTGGTGTCCGTCCCCTCAATGACTCCCAGTTGCGTTACCTCTATGCGTCTCGCCGTCTCGGTCGCTCTTCCATTGGTCATCTGACTGGATACGTTAACGGCTTCCGTCCCCACGTGGTCATCCCTGATTCTCGCAATAGCTGGAACATTCTCAACTCACTCGTGCAACTGGGGTTACTTATCCGTGAGGGCAAGTACTACTCTATCTCTTCTACTGGACGTGAATACCTTTCCTATCTACGGAATTACTTAGTCAATAAACGGCTCTAATATACCCCCGAACCCCCTCCCTTGCTAATCTCTTTAGCATTTTGCTTTCATTGTGCGCGACTAATTTCTTTAGCATTCACTTGCTAACTGGTTTAGTATTATTTTCCCCTCTTTTACCCACTTTTTCACAATCCACGTGAAAAACTTTTGAAATGTGGATAACTTTTCTACGCTGTGATTCTCAACAAGTTACAAGCGTTTTTTTGTGTGGAAAACCATCAATTTTAAAAATAAATTTGGAAGTAGTTATCCGGCAACCGTATGTTTGCATCGGATTCGACAATGAGTCCGCAGTTCTTTCAAACGGTTCTCCGCAACGTGTTAGGGTAACGCACTCGGCTACAGCCGGACACCAAACCACGATAAACGCACGGAGATAGCATCGGGAAGCGAGCGAAGACAATATGCGGTCACCTGCAAGTCCTCTCCTCCGCCAGTACCACGGATGATGCTCGGATGACCTCCGGCCTTCTAAATCGGTCAGCCCATAGCCAATGGCTCTAAACTTTGCGAACCACTACCTTGTCGGTGCATTGACGAGGGATAGTCGGGGAGAGAAAACCCCACCAGACTATCGAAGCGCTCTTCCGGAGTCGGAACGAGGGTGTAAACGGACGCGGTGTCGCGTCGGCAGTCCATTCTCCGACAGGTTGGATAAAAGGTCTACGGATACGCTATCCGTACTGATGAGCCTCAGCAAGGCGAAACCTAAATGAAAAACACATGGCAAAGCAAATGAAGTCCCTTTGGAAAAAGTTCAACCAGTTCTTAGAGTCTGACGGATTCACCGTCCTTCCCAGTAACATCCTTTAAAACTACCAGTCATGCAAACCATCAACCTCACCACCCTACGTGGTCAGCAACAAGCCGCCCAGTTAATTTACTTGGGATGGTCTATAGTAGAATTCAAATCCGATTCAATCACCCTTCAATCTCCCACCTATGAGAACGCGTAAAAAGATGCCGCTATTCACGGCTAAAGCCAACGGAATTGTTATCCGCAGAACCGAAGTGAAACTATCCACTCACACACGTATCAAGCAACTAATCGTGGAGATTGGCGGAGACTCTAAGCAATTGCTCCGAGACCTTAAATGGGAGCGCATTTGTAGACAATTAAATCATTCCCTATGAGACAAGTCATCCAGTTGATTGCGGCCCTCTTAGTAATTGGGTACGTTATAGGACTCCTGCAAGACCAGTACTGTATGTAGTCCCCCGAACTGCCGACCTAAGCGGTCATACCGGAGCGATACCGGAGCAGTTCCCACTAAATTTCAAACCTATGATTCAGCAATTAATTGACCGTGGTGCGGTCTTTTTCATCAATGATTCCGGTGGTAAAGACTCTCAGGCCATGAAAATATTCCTGAGCAAGATTGTCCCCCATGACCAGTTGGTAATCGTCCATGCAGACCTTCCCGAAGTTGACTGGGAAGGATGTTGGGAACACGTTCAGCAGAATTCAATGGGCATTGAGGCCCATATGGTACGTGCAGGGAAGACCTTCTTCGAGATGGTAGAGCATCGCGGAATGTTCCCCTCTCCCAGTTACCGCCAGTGTACCAGTGACCTCAAGAGACAACCGATCGAAAAGTTCATCCGTAACTGGTGCAAGGAGCGCGGTAAGAACCTTATCGTGAACTGTATGGGCATCCGTGCAGAGGAGTCAGCCGCACGTAGTAAGCAGATTCCCTTCCGCATCAGTGAGCGCAATAGCAAGGCCGGACGCGAATGGTATGACTGGCTACCCATTTTTGACTGGGGAGTGAACGAGGTATGGGCCGAGATTGCCTCAGTAGGTCAGAAGAGGCACTACGCATATGACCTCGGGATGAGCCGCCTATCATGCGTATTCTGCATCATGAGCAACAAGAGCGACATCAAGGTAGCGGCTAAGCATAACCCCCAGTTATACAAGCGCTACGTAGAAACCGAGGAGAGACTTGGATTCACCTTACTGATGAGTGGCAAGGAGAAGAACTGGCTGAAAGATATCGTAGAGAATGGGGTTGACGTAAGCATACCGGAGTTCGTATGCGGATAACTGGATGGTCTCAGGAGGGGTTCGACTCCCCTCCCAGTTACGAATCAAAATTCAAACCTATGGTAGTAATGACTCTTCACAAAAAGACTCAGACAATCTCTAAATTCCTTGTGAATTCAATTAAGGAGATTGATACACGCTCTTATGTGGTATTGGCGGTAATAAGCCAGTAATACCCCCGAACTGCTCCGCTTTAGGCAAACCATCGAATGGTAAGCAGTTCCTCACTAAAATTCAAACCTATGAGACAAAAAAGAAAACTGGAAGGTAGTTTCACTAATTTCCTGATGGGTAACAACTCATCCGTTCCCGAAGTAGGCAAAGGAGCAACACTACTGTTCTACACCGACCGCCATCCGGCAGAGGTACTGGAGGTCTCCGCTGATGGTAAGCGTTGTGTAATCCGAGAGATGCAACATAAAGCAAAACCTAATGCCGAAGGTATGGGGCATCAAGACTGGGATGTCTTCCCCGACCTATCTCAACCCAAGCAAACCCTAGTGTACCGGAATGGCGCTTGGAGGAAGGAATGCAATATGATTGTCTTCAATAATGACTGGTACGAATCATTCGCCACGAGAGAGGAATTATGGGATGCGCAGAAGCGCCTTAATGTGTGGGATGATAGAGGTAATCTCAGGCTGATTGATGGAGTGACTAAAGTCAAGAAGTCATTTGAGAAGGTTAATATCCTCTTCGGTATTGCTGAATATCATTATGACTGGGAGTTTTAATCTCCCGAACTGGAATGGTTTCAGGGTGGTTCGATTCCACCCCCAGTTACGAATCAAACAACAATATCATGAACGTACATGAATTCACACCCCCGACAAAAGATTATCTAACTGGCAAAAAAATTATTGAAGTAGGGAAGAACTATATCAAGCTAGACAGTGGCCTTTGTATCTACGTAGAAGACTCAGAGATAGAGCATCTAAATGACTTGAGTGAATAGTCCCCCGAACCGCCCCATTCTGATGGCATCCAGTTCGTGACTGGAGGCGGTGCTAACTAAATTTCAAACCTATGAACATCCACACAATCAGAAAGCATCAGCGTGAGCAAGGCTACGCGGAGATGCAGTTCTTAATCGAAACCGGTACTGCTTGGAGAATGGAAGGCGCTATCGGTAGGTCAGCTATGGATATGCTGAAGACTGGCGCGTGTTTCCTCCCTAAAGAATCCCACCGTGACTACTACGGCAACCGAATCCCCAGTCGCGATGAGGTTAAGAAGGGGACTACTGGTAGTCTTCAAAATAGCATCCGATTCTTCACCGAAAATCAATGGTAATGAAAGAGATTCAAGAAGCGATAGACGAGTTAATCAGACTCGCCAATGAGATTGATAAACATTAAAACTTTATTCTATGGGAGCGACTATTATCAAACCCTCTCAGAGGGAATTCTTTGTAGAGTATACGCTGAACTATGACACCTCCAGTAATGGCGGATTCTCCTTCCCTTGCGATAGGCATGGACACGTTGATGTGGATAGCTTGAACGAATATGCCAAGCATAACTATCAGCTATGCCTTGAAGGTATGGTAGGTGCGGTTAGTGCGCCATACGTTGATGAGAGAGAGTATAGCAGACTGACTCCGGCTATAGCCGAATGTGAATGCGGTAAGCAGTTCCAGATGGATACGGATAGCGAAGGTCTATGCTACTGCCATTGTGGGAAATGTTATAATGCCGCCGGTCAATCTATTAGACCACG
>JACCDX010071105.1_pt1 | contig 28167 bp, 28 predicted proteins | sample 7449681 | NCBI WGS metagenome assembly JACCDX01 (sample SAMN15323450, study PRJNA562643) | freshwater metagenome | isolation source: river surface water | place: USA:Blue River Watershed | collected 2017-08-18
GCACTTGCATTGTTGATCAGGATATCGATACCGCCGAATTCGGCAGCAGCCTTTGCAACTGCTTCAGCAATCTGATTCTCATCACGAAGATCGCACTGAATAGGAAGTGCAGTTCCACCGGCTGCTCGAATCTCTTCAGCTGCTGTATGAATCGTTCCTGGCAACTTTGGATTGGGGTCAGATGTCTTTGCCGCGATGGCAACACTGGCACCATCTGCGGCTGCACGAAGAGCGATTGCAAGACCAATACCGCGGGATCCTCCTGTTATAAAGATTCTCTTACCGGCTAGTGACATAGTTCTGCTCCCCTTACTTATTCTTCAATTTACTTGCTTTTTTTGGACATGAAATTCATAAAAGCTGTGGCTGCCTCTTCTGATTGGAGAGCTAATGCAAAGATTTGGAATTCTGCTTTCATAACGGCTGCAACAGCATCGTGCTTTCCAGCCTTCATCAACGCCTTTGTATTAATGATTGCTTGCGGCGGTTGGTTGCCTATCTTTTCAGCAACTTCCAGCGCCAGACCTTCTGCATCAGATGTAATGGTTTCTACAAGTCCCATCTCCTTCGCTTCATCTGCAGAGAATGACTCTCCGGTCATGAAAATTCGAGCTGCTCTTTGGTAACCAACAAGCTCTGGGAATAACTTGGACGACCCAGCTTCTGGGACAAGGCCTAATGATGTAAATGGCATAGAAAAGTTTGCATCGGGTGAGGCAATAACGATGTCGCAATGGAGCAACATTGTTGTGCCCACGCCGATGGCATTGCCCTTCACCGCAGCGATCAAAGGTTTAGGGAAATCAAGGAGTGATGCCAAGAATCGTGCAACATCAGAAGATTCTTCAGTGGGCGGGTTGGCCATAAAATCTTTAATGTCATTGCCGGCAGTAAAGTGACCGCCTTCGCTTGAGAGAACCACAGCACGAATCGAGAAATCACCTGCTGCATCATTGAGCGCCCCAGCCAAACCGGCGTACATATCCCGAGTGATTGCATTCATCTTCTCGGGGCGATTGAAGCGAATGAGAAGGGTCTGTCCTTGGCGCGAAGTTGTTATTTCCGTCATTCGGGCATCTTAAAGCGTGAAAGGATGGAATGAAAGGAGCATAATTGCCATCAGGCAACGGGAGAGGTAGCTCATAATGGCTCGAGATATAACCATCACCACAAGGGAGCTTTCGCCCTTCGAGCACCTAGTTCTTGGTCTGCTCTGTGAAGGAAAGACTAACTCAGCAATTGCTCGTGAAACAAACCACACCGAAAAGGTCATTGAGAACACCATCAGTCGTTCGGCTAAGGCTTTCGGCATAGCCTCTGACGAAGATACAAATATTCGAGTTCTGCTCGCCCTGGCATTTAGAACTCATTTCGGAGATGCAGCATTTGATCGGCTAGGCGTCCCATGTTCACATTTTGAAATTAATGGTGAAGGTCAACCAATTTGTAATCGCGAGATTCACTAGTCATACCGTAAGCAAGTGCTAGCACTCACTTAGTTAGTCGAGGTGCTAGCACTCGTATTTTCGCTCTACAGCTCACTCTTCTGGGTATTTAATTTCTTTAGCACCTAACAAATATAGGTGGATTTACAAGGGAGAGAAAATGAAACGCAAGAATTTTGACAAGATCGTTACAGCAGTTGGATTTGGTCTAACCGTATTTCTCTTTGTTGCCGCAGGGTTACTTAATTGGGGTGCATCATTTGCCTCAGACTCTGTGAAGAGTCAATTAGAGAATCAAAATATTTCATTTCCAGCCGTCGAAGCCATGCCAGAGGCAACAAAAGCGAAGCTTTCAAAGTGGGCGGAACAAAAAGTTACAACCGGCGAAATGGCTCGTGACTATTCAGATCTCTACATTTGGGAACATATGAAAGGATCTGCAATTGCCGCAGTTGGCAAACCAGCGACTTACTCAGAAGTATCTGGTATGTACATGGGACTAGTTCGTGGCGGAAGCACCGATACTGAACAAATTGCAAAACTTGGAGAATTGCGTCAGACATTGTTCATGGGAAATACACTCAGAGGAATGTTGCTTGAAGCCTATGCGTTCGGCACCATGGGAGTCATAGCCGGATATGGCGCCCTTGCTGCTCTCGTTGGTGGAATCGTGATGCTTCTCCTCTCGATTGCAGGGTTGATACATATTCGTCGCACCCCAGAAAGTGCGACGATTTAACCCTCATAACTCTCAACTCTCCGTGAAGGTTTGAGGGAAGTGAAAACCCCGGCTCTAGTTTTCCTAGCGCCGGGGTTTTTCTTATCTCTAATTGCTGGCTATTTAGTGAACGAGCACTGCAGAGATGAACTCTTCTACCGCAGTATGTGCCTGCTCATCTGTGTACTGAATTGGTGGAGTCTTCATAAAGTATGAAGATGGAGCAAGGAGCGCTCCCCCAATCTTGCGATCTAGTCCTAACTTTGCGCATCGAAGGGCATCGATAATGACACCGGCAGAGTTTGGTGAATCCCACACTTCTAGCTTGTACTCAAGATTGAGTGGCACATCGCCAAATGCGCGTCCCTCAAGACGGACATATGCCCACTTGCGATCATCGAGCCATGGAATGTAATCCGACGGCCCAATATGGACATTCTTAGTACCCATATCGTGATCAAGCTGCGACGTTACTGAATTTGTCTTCGAGATTTTCTTAGACTCGAGGCGATCTCTTTCGAGCATATTTTTAAAGTCCATATTGCCACCGACATTGAGTTGATAAGTGCGGTCAAGGTGAACTCCTCTATCTTGAAATAACTTAGCCATAATTCTGTGAGTGATTGTTGCTCCAACTTGGCTCTTGATGTCATCTCCAACTATGGGAAGACCAGCATCTTCAAACTTCTTAGCCCAGACTGGATCCGATGCGATAAAGACAGGTAGCGCATTTACAAATGCACATCCTGCATCTATAGCGCATTGCGCGTAATACTTTGCGGCCTCTTCTGACCCAACCGGTAGGTAGCAGATGAGTACATCAACTTGCTCTTCCTTTAAGCGCGCAACTACATCAACTGGAGCAGCTGGAGATTCAGCGATTGTCTCTTTGTAATACTTTCCAAGTCCATCGAGAGTCACTCCGCGCTCAACAGCCACGCCTGTCTTTTCAACTGTCGAGAATTTAATTGTGTTATTTTCACTTGCCCAGATTGCATCGGCTAGATCGAGTCCAACCTTCTTTGCATCAACATCAAAGGCTGCTACAAATTTAATGTTATTGATGTGGTAATTGCCGATAACTGCATGCATCAGTCCAGGAATTTCCTGATCAATTGCAGCATCCTTGTAATAGGTAACTCCCTGAACTAGCGAGTTAGCGCAGTTTCCAACACCGACAATTGCGACACGGATATCTCCGGTTTCTGTCTTGATATTCATCTATTTCTTCCCCTCGTTCTTTATCATTCCCTCAAGCCATGTGATCTCACGTTCAAGAGACTCGAGAGAGAAGCGGCGCCACTCCTCGAGGTATTTATCGATTCCTGCTGGATGCGATTCCAACTCAGTTCGCATCGATTTAGCTTTATCTTGAAGTCGCGATAGACGCCCTTCAAGAATTCGAACTCGATTCATCGTTGTTGTCGGGCTAAAGAAGGCGAAGCGGACACCGAAACCTTCATCTTCCCAAGCCTCAGCGGTGACGGATCCGTTAAGTTCTGCGAAACGCTTCTGGCCCTTTTTTGTAATCGTGTAGACGATTCGAGTTCGCTTTGAGGTAACGCCGATCTCTTTCGCCTCAATGGTCTCGGCGATCACCATCCGCTTTAACTGCGGATAGAGGACCGAGAACGACAGGGCGCGGAACGGGCCAAAGATCGCCACAAGGCGTTTTCTAAGCTCGTAGCCATGCAGTGGAGACTCTGAAAGGAGCCCCAGAAGGGCGAATTCAAGTGAATCAGCGCGTGATCTCAATGAGTCTCCTTGTCCGTGCCTATTCTGAGTAGATATATCGAATCGATATATCTAGACGATAGTTAACCTCAGAACTGCTCGTCGAGCAAATCGACACACCACTTGAGCGCGGCCAATCAGCTCACCGGCGTAATCTGAGCCAGTGATTCCAACGCGCCTACCTGAATACATCGTGGCCGCGATGATCATCATCCTTGCCCCTGGCCCCAGCGTCCTCTTCGTTATCGCTCGTGCTATTTCCTGGGGGCGAAAGGTTTCAGTCCTTACCGTTGCAGGAAATGTCTCTGGCTCTCTCGTGCTCTCAACCTTGGTGGCACTTGGCTTAGGCCCAATTCTTCAACGATCACACCTTGCCTACCAAGCGGTGCAATGGGGTGGCGGTCTCTATCTTATTTATTTAGGAATCGATGCGATCCGTAAACGATCTGCAGATGCTGCAGATATGACAAATCAAGGTCCTGTTGTTCCTACCGCGCTGCAATCTATCCGCGACGGATTCTGGGTTGGAGTTCTCAATCCAAAAGCGATTGTTTTCTTTGCAGCTGTCTTGCCCCAATTTGTAGATATTGATGGCGGAAATGTCACTGCGCAATTACTTTTCATGGGACTTATCTTCTGCGTTCTTGCATTTATCTCCGATGGAACATGGGGACTTCTTGCGGGAACTGCCCGTCAATGGCTCGCAACAGATGCAAGACGACTAGAGATTCTCAGAGCCTTCGGCGGAACTGTCATGATTACTTTGGGCGTTCTTGTATTAATCGCTGCAATTCAGGGACAGTAGAGATTAGAGTCTTCCCATGAAGAAGCCTGAGGTTCCTGCACGCGACACAATTGCTCCATCTGACCTCACCTTTGGCCTCTCCAATTGTCGCCGCTGCCTCTGGCTCAAATACTGGTTTAAGTTAGACCTTAAGAAGGAATTCCCGCTGGTAAAGCCTCTTGCAGATTCGCAGGAAGAACATTTTCGCCGTGCATCGATGCAAGAGATCTCCCCAACTCTCAAAGCAGGAGTTGTGAAGCAATGGGGACAATGGGTAAAGAGTGCTCCAATTAAAGTCAATGGTTTTGAAACTCGTTGGAAGATTCTTGGCATCTACGACCTGCTCGGCCATTACACAGATGGATCAGTGGGAATTATTGATTGCAAGGTCTCAGATTCTGAGCGGGATAACGGCCCTTTCTATGCACCTCAATTAGAGGCATATGCACACGCTCTTGAAAATCCAGATAAGGGAAAGCCTTTCCCAGTTTCATCGATGGGTCTATTGATTTGGAAACTTGCTGGAGTAACTGAAACTGGCGCCAGCGAACTCGCCAACAATTCACATGGATTCGGTGTTAATCAGCACTACGTACCGGTGGAGCGAGATACCGAGAAATTTACTCAATTGCTTGAAGAGTTAATTACAACCATTGAAGGCTCGATGCCTGAGCCTGGGCCAGAGTGCAATCTCTGCAATTACCTAACAAAGCGATCAGAGCTCGAGATTAATTAATCGTTCTCTTCTGAATCTTCACTTGATCTTCCAGATTTCTTTGCCTTAACCGCGTAAGTGTCTACATATTCTTGCCCTGAAAGTTGTTGAATTCGCTTCATAATTTGATCTGTTACTTCGCGAAGATATTGAAGATCTGTGGAATCGCCTTCGAAGTACATAGGTTCACCAAAGGTAATTCCGACTCGCATCACCTTTGGAAGAACCGTTCCTGTTGGTTGAATTTTATCGGTGTTAAACATGGCGATAGGAACTACAGGTGCGCCAGATTCAATCGCCAATCGCGCAATACCTGTTCGCCCCTTGTAAAGACGACCATCTGGTGAACGCGTGCCTTCTGGATAAATCCCTAATGAGTTTCCGCCAGCCAAAACTTCAAGACCTGTAATCAACGCTGCCTCGCTACGACGTCCACCTGAACGATCAACGGGAACCTGGCCAAGTGCGATAAATGTCAGTTTCTTAATAAATCCCTTTGGACCAGGCGAAGTGAAATATTCACTCTTTGCCAAGAAGGTAACTTTACGAGGAACAACAAGAGGCATGAAGATTGAATCGCTGAAGGAGAGATGGTTGGAGGCGAGAATGAGTGGACCTGATGCAGGAACATTTCTCAAGCCTTTTACTTTGGGGCGGAACAGGATCATCAAGAATGGCGTCAGAAATGCGCGGAGCGTTCCGTACGGCAGGTTGTTCACGACCCTAATTTAGCCTGAAAGAGGTTATTTGTGCGAACATAAACCATGGCTAAGCGTGAGAATGAAGGCTTTGATGAAGAAGATCTCATTAAGGCTGAATTTGATTCGATAGTTGAGGGTCTCTCACTCGATGAATCATCGCCGACAACCTATCTCGATGAATTAGATCGATTTGAAGAAGTAAATAAGTTCACTCCCCCTGCGGTTCCCAAGAAGAAATTTCGTGAGCAATTAAGAGAGATGAGAATCTCCTTTACGCGATGGAGAAATAACTCTCGAGAACTTCCACCTGATGACGGAGCAGTAATTTAACGAGATCAGATTAGATACGAGAAAAGTTTAGATTCGAGCTAAGTCGGCTACGCCAACTAGGCCTGCTTCATTTCCCAAAGTTGCCGCAATAATCTCTGGATATGGGTGCTTACCGGCAAATGGCATGTATCGAGCAACACCTTCGCGAATAGGCTTGAGGAGAAGTTCTCCTGCATCAATAACTCCTCCGCCGATGATTACGCACTCGGGATCGAGAACAACCGATAGCGATGCAATTCCGGCGCCCAACCAATCACCTGTTCGAGCAAAGGCAGCAAGTGCAAGTGCATCGCCATCACGGGCAGCATCAGTTATTGACTTGCCAGATAATCCTTCAATAGTTCCATCATCACGGGATAAGAGAGATTTACTTGCTGAAGGATCTTCGGCTATCAACTCCCGTGCATGACGCATAAGTGCGCTGCCGGATCCGTACTGTTCAAAGCAACCCTTTGCTCCGCACCCACAGAGCAATCCATCTGGGACAACACGAATGTGGCCAATTTCTGCGGCAATTCCAAAAGCTCCGCGATGTAACTTTCCATCGGCGATGATTCCGCCGCCGATTCCAGTTCCAATAGTTAAAAGGAGAATATTGCTCTTGCCGATACCGGCACCGAACTTGGCTTCCCCCCATGCTGCAGCATTGGCATCATTTTCAATCACAACAGATTTACCAATCAGTTGTGTGAGTACATCATCAAGGTTGACACCATTCCAACCTGCGATATTTGGTGTTGCAAGCATCGTCTTTCGATCTGATGAAACGAATCCTGCTGCAGAGACTCCGATGGACTCAACCGAGTAATCTGCCATTAATTCTTTGGCGACATCTGCAATAGCTTGATTGAGAAGAGCGCCACCTTCGCGTGGCGTATCGCGACGGGCAGTCTTTAGAACTTTGCCAGATTCATCTACAACGCCGCCGAGAACTTTGGTTCCACCGACATCTACACCGATCGTATATGCCATTTATGAAACTTTAGAGGCGAGTTCTTTTAACGCTGCATCAATTATTTGTTGCTGGCCTTTAGTAATCATCATCGATGGAACAGGAAGTGACACCGCAACGGTCAGTTCATAAGTCACTTGAGTTGTATCCTCATCAATCGACTTGAGGGTATAGGTCCCATCCATCTGTGTTAAGAGATCTGCTTCATCCATTGAGAATGAGAGCGATAGCGGTGCTCCGCTCCAGTCGTAATCAAGAGTCACACGATCCTTCATCATTCCCGCATCGATTGAGAGCTTCGCTTTGAGCACGCGCCCTGAACTATCGCTTTCCAGAACTTCAGACTTCTTAACGGAGCTAAGCCACTCGGGGTATGCGCCAACGGCAAAGAGCGCCTCCTGGACATCGGCTATCGGGGCATCAATCAGGACTGTGGCTGTGCTCTTCTCGGACATGGCAGAAGGCTACCAATTCACAAGAAAAATCCATTCATTTTCCGTATCTCCCCCACTACCGTTAGCGCCATGAACGAGATATCAACTCCAGCAATTGTCCCGACTGCAACTGAAGGTAACCTGACAAATTTGATCGCAGAGCGCGCCTGGTTTGAGCCAGAGCGCGTGACCATGTCACGTCCTCTCGGTGATGGCTGGCAGCCAGTAACTGCTCGCGAAGTCGAAGAAGAGGTCCGTGCAACTGCAAAGGGACTCATCGCTGCTGGAATTCAAATTGGTGATCGCGTTGCAATCATGGCTCGCACTCGTTACGAGTGGACGATTCTTGATTTTGCAATTTGGTATGCCGGTGGATGTGTCGTTCCAATTTATGAAACATCCTCTGCAGAACAAGTTGATTGGATTCTCAATGACTCAGGATCTGTTGGGTTAATTGTTGAAACTCCAACACATAAAGAGCTTGTCTCAACTGTACTTCCATCACACACTAAACATGTATGGGTGATGACAGAAGATGTCTTAGCGACTCTTCGCAACGCAGGCTCACATATCGGTGACGATGAAATTGACCGTCGCCGAAACGCGCTCGTACCATCTAGCCTTGCAACGTTGATTTATACATCAGGTACAACTGGACGCCCTAAGGGTGTTCAGTTAACTCACTCGAACTTCCTATCTGAGTGTGGAAACGTTGTTGAGGGCGCTAGCGATCTCTTCCTTAAGCCTGGTGGATCCACTCTTCTATTTTTGCCAGTGGCACACGTCTTCGGTCGAATGGTCCAGATTGGTTCTATCCGTGCTGGACTTCATCTTGCACATTGCAGCGATCCAGTTGGACGACTTCAGCCGGATATGGCTTCCTTCAAACCAACATTCGTACTTGCAGTTCCACGTATCTTTGAAAAGATTTACAACGGCGCAGAAGCAAAGGCGGAAGCAGCTGGCAAGGGCAAGATTTTCCGTAAAGCTGCTGAGGTTGCAATTGCATATAGCGAGGCACAAGATAAGCGTGGATTTAATCCACTGCTTACTCTGAAGCATGCGCTATTCGACAAGCTCGTCTATTCAAAGATTCGCGCCGCTATGGGAGGATCTGTAGAAGCAGCAATCTCCGGTGGTGCCCCACTTGGAGTTCGTCTTGGACATTTCTATCGCGGTGCTGGAATCACAATTCTTGAAGGTTACGGATTAACTGAGACAACCGCTGGTGCAACGCTGAATTTAACTAATCACCTACGTGTCGGTTCAGTTGGTCGCCCTATTCCTGGAAACTCAGTCAGGATTGCTGACGATGGTGAAGTTCTCATCAGCGGACCAATTGTTATGCGCGGCTACTGGCAGAACGATGCAGCAAATCAAGAAGTCTTTGATGGTCAATGGTTTAAATCTGGAGACCTGGGAAGACTTGATGATGAGGGCTACCTCTACATCACAGGTCGCAAGAAGGAACTCATTGTTACTGCAGGAGGAAAGAATGTTGCGCCTGCTGTTCTGGAAGATCGCTTGCGTGCACATCCTCTCGTCAGCCAATGCATGGTCGTTGGCGATAACCAGCCATTTATCGCATCATTGATTACTATCGATCAAGATATGCTCAAAGGCTGGATTGCAGCTAACAATAAATCAGGAGCGACACTTGAGACGCTCCGCAATGATCCTGATCTCATCGCAGTAATTCAGACAGCAGTCGATGAAGCCAATAAGGCTGTCTCTAAGGCTGAATCAATTCGCAAATTTACGATTCTTCCAAACGATTTCACTATTGCTGGAGGACAACTCACTGCGAAGCTATCACTCAAGCGCCACGTCATTGGCGAACAATATGCAGCTGAAATCGCTGCTCTCTTCGCAAAGTAGGAAGTGGTAGCTACAACTCCCGAGCGTCTTCGTCTTGCTCGGGAGCTTCACGATGGAATAGCCCAAGACTTAGTCGGTCTAGGTTATTCACTTGATCTGATCCTTGCTGATCCGGCAATCGACAAGAGTTCTCGTGCTGCCATAAGGAAATCTCGACTCGACATTGATGCGCTCATCTACAAAGTGCGTAGAGAAATTCTGACTCTTCGCCGCGGCAATGTGGCGCGCTTTGATACCGCTCTTGATTCCCTGGTGCATGAAATCTGCGGGAGTTTGGAGCTATCTCTGAGCATCGCAGAAGTACCCCTCGAAGAGGATGCTTCTCATGAGCTCTTGCAGATATCTCGAGAAATCCTACGTAATGTCGTGGCCCACGCTAGGGCTACCCGCCTTGAGGTAAAGCTCTACCTCATCAACAATCGCGTATTCATTGAGTTTTTCGATAACGGAATTGGTGGAGCACATATGTCTGAAGAACGATGGGGATTAATTGGAGTAACAGAACGCTTAACCGCAATTGGTGGCAATCTCACTCTTGAAAGTAAAGAGGGAACACGGATTTCTATACATCTGTGAAGAAGATCTTGGTCATCGACGACCATGCCGTAGTTCGAGAAGGCATCAAATCGGCTCTAAAAAAATCAGAGCGATTTCAAATATTTGAAGCGGCATCCAAAGCAGAGGCGATTGCTCAAATTACAAAGATATCCCCCGACGGAATCATCGTCGATATCAACTTGCCCGATGGCAATGGACTTGAGATTGTCTCGTGGGTTCGATCCATTTCAAGCACAATCGCAATTGTTGTACTAACTCTCAATGAGCAAACCGACTTTCTCCTTGCTTCCATGAAAGCTGGAGCAAGCTCATATATCCATAAGTCAGCGCCGCTCAGTGAACTTATGTCGGCGCTCGAATTTGCCTTGAGTTCGCCTACCTCTTTCGCGGCGAGAGAGATTTCTGTGACTATCACTCGCAAGAGCGAGCAATTCTCATTATCTCCACGCGAACTTCAAATTGTTACTCAGCTGCATCGAGGTGAAACTCTGAAAATTCTGGCCGGATCTCTCTTCATCACTGAAGCCACCTTAAAGAGTCATCTTGCATCTATCTATCGAAAACTTGAAGTCAGCAATCGCCTGCAGGCTATTGAGAAGGCAAGAACTGCGGGAATTATTTGAGAACGAGTTTGTTAAATGCTTCAGACCAAATTTCCCAGCGCCATTTGCTAACAATCCAATCCCTGCCCTGAGCGCCAAGTTTTGCAGCAAAATCTGGGTTCTCGAGAAGTTGAATTGCTGCCTGCGCTATTGCCGGCGCTGATTTTCCATCAACAGAGAAACCAGTCTCGCCTTCAATCACAGCATCGGGGGCTCCTCCAGAGACTCCGCCAATAACAGGTAATCCACATGCACTTGCTTCTAGGTAAACAATTCCGAGACCTTCAACTTCAAGACCTGCTAAACGAGAACGTGAAGGCATTGCAAAGATATCTCCAGCACAGATGTATTCGGGAAGTTCTGCGTACTGCACTCGCCCAATAAATGTAATTCGCTCACGTACCCCGAGAGAATTTGCACGCTTCTCAAGTTCAGATCTATAGGGACCCTCACCGACAAGTAGTAGATGAACGTTCGGAATGTTCTGCTCAATGATTGCAAGTGCATCAATCAAGAAATCTTGGCCCTTTCGATGTACGAGGCGACCCACGCTGACAATTACTTTCTTATCTTCTAGCCCAAGCTCGCGTCTAATGCGTGGGCTCTTCTTGGCCGGCGAGAAGTGATCTGTATCGATTCCTGGAGCTAGATGCACCAATTTGCTATGGGATTCACTTTTCAGCGCCTTTGAGATAGCTCTGCGGGTGTAATCGCCAAGATAGGTAAGTGAATCTACGCTCTTGCCTATTCGCTTTATCGCCCAGGAAAATGGCCAGAGTTTTGACCACCAGACTTCGTGGCCGTGTGTAAGTGCAACAATGTTTTTTGCGCCAGCGCGACGTGCTCCACGTGCGAGTAATCCAAGTGGTGCTGCTGCTCCAAAGAAGACAGAAGTTATATCTCGTTGTGCAATGACGCGGCGAACATTTCTAGATACTCTCCATGTTGGCAACAAAATCTTTGCCTTATCTCGTATAACTTCAACACCAAAATTTTCTCTCCACCCTGCATCAAAGGCAGGAGATTCTGCTTGTGATGAGGTATAGACAATTACTGATCCTTGAGGCAAGCGTTCAATGAGCCCAATAATGAATGTCTCAATTCCTCCTGCACGAGGACCAAAGTCATTGGTGATACAGAGGATTTTTTCTGTAGCCTTCGAATGTACAGTCATTAGAAACGGCGAACTGCAACCAAAGGTTTGCTACCTAAACTGCCGGCAGGAGCGACCTTGACGCGCGAACCAGATCGCGGAGCATGAACCATCTTGCCGCCACCTAAATAAATTCCGACGTGTGAAATAGGTCTACCGAAAAAGAGAAGGTCTCCTGGTTTCTTCTGACTAAAAGAGACGCCCTTACCCATTCGAGATTGGGCGCGAGAAGAGTGCGGAAGGGAGACACCTGCACGTTGGAAAGCGCGCATGGTAAGACCAGAACAATCCCAATTGATCATTCCATCTGCGCCGAAGACATAGCGATCACCAATTTGTGCCAGTGCAAATTTCAAAGCTGTGCCGGCACGACCAGAGAGACCGGCAGCACCCTTTGCCGCTTTGAGAGAAGAGGCTTGGTCCGCATCTTCACGCTCTTTAGCAAGTCGCGCTAAACGCTCACGATCTTCCTTCTTCAATTTCGATAAAAGAGACTCTGCTTGCGCTAACTTCTGTGTAGCAACTGCGCTTCGCTCTGCTAATCGTTTCTGCAAGACTTTTACCTGGGCAAGGCGATCGCTGACTGTCAGGGATGTTGCATTGAGTTGCTGCTCAGCTGATTGAAACTTTCGAAGTTGAATACCTTTTTTACGAGTAATCGCATCCAAAGACCCGGCCGCCGAAAGATAGAGAGATGGGTCGGATGAGAAGAGGAGCTCCAAGCTCTGACTCAGAGTTCCAGATTTGTACTGGTCCACTGCGATAGCGCCGAGAGTTTTAGAGATTGCATCAACTGTCTTACCCTGAAGTGCTGCCTTCGCCTGAATTCCAGCGAGACTTCGAGTCAGAGATGCCAGGCGAACCTTCGCTTCTTGAGCACCTTCTGCTGCTGCAGTGGCCTCTTCCTCAAGGCGAATGACTTGGGCTTGAACCTGTGCCAACGTCTGCGCTGCCTGGGATGGAGGTGCGAGAAGCAAGGAGGCGGCGACAGCTGTCGTCAGGGGCCAAATGGCCGCCCTCATTGGCTTTCTCATGTTTTAAGGCTAACGCCCGAAGGAGCGCATTTTCAATTTGGAACGGGTAATTAGCCTGATAATTAAGTGAGAAAAAGAATATTCTGAGCGTATGCCCGTTATCGGTACTTTAGTTGTAGGCGCAGATGGCTCAACATCGAAGAATGGAAACTCGGCAGGTGTAACTACTGCGCTAGATCGTTCAGAGTTCCTCCAACGACGTCGAAGCGCTGATTGCATCATTATCGGCGGCAACACAGCTCGCACAGAGCCATATCAAAGAACGCCCGTGCCTGTTGTAGTTCTATCTCGAACATTGATTAATCCTCTCAGTGGAAATCGTCTCGCCCACTGTTGGAATCTGACGCCAGAAAAGGCTCTCGATAAAGCGCTCAAAACTTTTGGGCCTCGAATCCATATCGAAGCTGGTGCATCAATATTCCAAGAATTAATTGGCGCTGGCCGTATCGATCAACTTGAATTAAGCATCACGGAAATAACTGGTGGTGAAGATAAGCTCGATATCCAAGAGTTGCTCTCAAATTTCACAATTACAAGAGATGAGACAGTTGAAGGAACGCGATTTATTTCGGCGGTAAAGAAGGCCCTATAGCAAAAAAGAGAGTTAGAAAGCCGAAATTAAGCTGACGCCAACGACAGCAAATGCAATGCCAACATATTGCACGCGATGCAAGCGCTCATGTAGGAAGATATAGGCAAGTAGCGCCGTAGCAATTGGGTAGAGCGCACCTAGAACCATTGCTAGTGAAACAAGACCTTTTGTTGTAGCCACTCCGAGAAGTAGATTTGCGGCAAAGTCGGCAACACCGATGAAGATCAAAAGCGGCATCTGTGGTTTTCCGAGTCCACCAAAATGTCTAAATTTAATCAAGAGTGCGATGCCGATAATGAGTGTTGTAGTTCTCATCGTTGTCATTGTCATCAGGGCGCTACTTTCAGAACCGAGAGCCATACAAACGAGTGCGATGCCGAAGAAGACCGCTGCACAAAGAGCTAAGAGAACTGGCTTAAGCGGTAAACCTTGCGAGACCTCTGGACCGCTTGCTAGAAATCCTCCGAGCATGGCGCAGATGACGCCGATTGAGAGAACTGTAGAAAGTTGATCGCCTTTGTAGATAAGTGCAAAGGCGAGAGGAATCAGAGCGCTGAGCGAACTAATCGGTGAGACAACTCCCATGCGTCCTGTAGAGAGAGCGGCATAGAGACTGATTAATCCCAAATAGCCGGCAAGACCTGCAAATACCCCCGGAATGAAGTAACCATTTGAACCGAAAGCTTCTGCGCCCCAAGCACCAGTTGCTACAACGAGAACGATGCCGGTGAGAAAACCTAGTGCCTGACTGACGGCGAGAACAGCAATCGCAGGGAACTTCTTACTGAGGTTGCCGGCGATGTAGTCGGCGCTTCCCCATAAGAGACTCGAGAGAAGAGCAAGTGCGCTGGCCATAAGAGCAGACTCTACCCGTTGGAAGGTCTTAGCCTCCCGGCTAAAGCGCCTATTCAACTTTAGAATCGACCAGTGAAGTCGCCATTCTCCTTTGATGAAATGATTGAACTTCTTCGTACATTTACTCCCCGCTCAGAGATAATCCTTGAGGAAGTTCCCGCGCCACAGAAGTTAGCTGCTTACTCCTTCGCCTTTACCGCAGACATCTCAAATGGTCTTTCTGGAGATGCAGAAGATGAAGTTGCTTCAGGTCGCTTTGTCATTCTCCACGAACCAGGTGGGCAAGATACCTGGGAAGGTGACTTTCGCTGTGTGACATTTATGCGCGCCGATGTAGATAGCGAGATGCAAGAAGATCCCCTGCTTCCAGAAGTTGGCTGGAATTGGCTTCTGGATTCTCTGCAGAACACAGGTGCAATCTTCAGTGCACCAAGCGGAACTGTTACACGAGTATCTAGCGCCTCATTTGGAAAGTTGTCTCCTCGTAATGATGACTCCGAAATAGAAATCAGAGCCTCTTGGAGCCCGCAGTTAGAAAGTGTTGACGATATTTTTTCTCACGTTCAGGCATGGTGCAATCTCATGACTGAAGTAGCAGGACTAGCACCTCTTCCTGAGGGTGTTGCAACTATTGGTTCAGCGCGACGTCGTGTCTGAGAAAGTTGATACAGAGCAGGCAGAGGTTGTAGCCCCAACTCCTCTACTCCATCCAGCAGCAGGCGTTCCCGAAATTATCGAGACGGAATCTGCATTTGAAAGCGCTCTTGCGCAATTAGCTGCAGGAACTGGTCCATTTGCCTTTGATGCAGAACGCGCATCGGGCTTTAAATATAGCTCTCGTGCCTACCTCATTCAGATCAAGCGAAATAATGGTGGATTGCATCTCATCGACCCGATTCCATTCGGTCCGCATCACCCTTGCTTTATAAAGTTAAATTCACTTATCGCAAATGAAGAAGTAATCCTTCATGCAAGTACACAAGATCTTCCTTGTCTTCGCGAATTAGGAATCGAGCCACAAATTCTCTTTGATACAGAACTTGGTGGACGTATCGCAGGACTTCCTCGAGTCGGACTTGGCCCGCTACTTGAAACTTTGATGGGTGTTTCTCTTGCTAAAGAACACTCTGCTGCAGATTGGTCAAAGCGCCCGCTTCCCATCGAATGGCTTAACTATGCAGCCCTGGATGTAGAACTCCTCGTTGAGCTACGAGATAAGGTCTATGCACTTCTAGTAGATGCTGGAAAGTGGGAGTGGGCGAAGGAAGACTTTGCCTCAATTATCTCCGCTCCTGCACCGGCTCCTCGAATCGATCCATGGCGACGCACGTCTGGAATGCATAAAATTAAGAAGCGTTTACATATGGCGGTGGTGCGAGAGTTATGGCAAGCCAGAAATACACTTGCGCAAGAGCTAGATATCTCACCGGGGCGTTTATTAACCGATGCTGCTATTTCAGAGATTGCACTTGCTAGTGAAAATACTCCGTTGCTCAATCGCAAACATCTCGAGAAAATTTTGCGCCCCATCGGATTGCGAGCGCGTTGGTTTGAGAATTCTGAACTCTGGATCTCAGCAATTGCCACTGCCCTTGCTCTACCTGAGGATCAATGGCCGGAGGCTCGCTCGAAAAGCGATGCTCTGCCGCCCATTAAATTGTGGCGCGAGCGCTTCCCTGAGAGATACGCACCGCTTACTCATGCACGCTTTAACTTGCAGGTACGGGCAGAAGAACTCTCTATCCCCCTCGAGAATCTGATTAGCCCAGAGCTTGTACGTCGTATCTGCTGGTCTCCCCCAGAAGGAACCGTCTCTGGCGCCTTACTTGCCCTAGGTGCCCGGCGTTGGCAGGCGGCTATCGCCGCTCCCATCCTTGAAGTCGCCCTCAAAGAGGTTGAGCCTTTGGAGATTCCTGAGCCTGAAGAGCCTGCTTCCCTGCCTGCCGAATAGTGACGAATTACGCAACATTAGAGTTGCGTAATTCAGGAAGCTCAATTATTCTCAAGCCATGCTCAGTACATTCATCATCGCCCTCCGCGAGGGATTAGAAGCCTCACTCATCGTCGGTATCTTGGTTGCATACCTTGTAAAGACAGATCGCCGCGAACACCTGCGAGCCCTTTGGACCGGTGTAACCGTGGCCTTGGTCGCAAGCCTCGCCTTTGGCGCCTTCTTGTCATATACATCGGCTGAACTCTCAGACCGCGGTGAAGAGCTCTTTGCGGGAACAACATCCTTCCTGGCAGTTGGTTTTGTTACCTGGATGGTCTTCTGGATGAAACGTACTGCCCGCAACCTTCGCAATGAGCTACATACCAAGGCAGAATCTGCGCTCGGCGCAGGACCTCTAGCCCTTGCTCTAGCTGCATTCTTTGCGGTGGCGCGAGAAGGTCTAGAAACAGCTCTATTCCTCTATACAAATTTCAAGACAGTCGGCGCTGTATCAACTGCCACACTCGGACTCATCCTTGGCCTCGCACTTGCAGTGGCCCTGGGAATCGGAATTTACAAGAGCGCGATCAAGATCAATCTCAGCAAGTTCTTTACCTATTCAGGTGTTGCTCTGATTATCGTGGCAGCCGGCGTTCTCTCTTATGGAATCCACGAGTTCCAAGAGTTCGGTCTCTTGCCAGGAACTGAAGCCTTCGTCTGGGATGTTACTTCTTGGATGCCAAAGGAGTCTCTCGTTGCAGGTCTCTTGGCCGGAACAGTTGGCTTTGACACCACGACCTCCTGGCTTCAGCTGGCAGGCTGGCTCACATATGTTGGTTTTACCTTGAGCGCTTACCTCTCCTCACCGAAGAAGGTAAAAAGCCCCCTCAACGCGTAGCGCTTTTATCTACTGGCGAGTAACCTAGCGGCGTACTCACCTAAGTAGAGGAAGTTCTATGACATCTCAGCACCTCCGTACGCTTCATACCCTTCAAAACGTCGTCCTTGTTGATGCTGTCCGCACGCCATTCGGTAAGGCGGGAAGCATGTATGCCGGTACCCGCGCCGATGACCTGATGGTCCGTGCGATGCGCGGATTACTTGAGAGAAATCCCAAGGTATCCCCCGAACTAATTGACGATGTTGCAATTGCTGCGGCTACGCAAACTGGCGATCAAGGAATGAATATCGGTCGTAGCGCGACACTTCTTGCAGGACTTCCAAAAACTGTTCCCGGTTACTCAGTTGATCGTTGGTGTGCAGGTGCGCTCACCGCAACTACAACTGTTGCAGGTGCGATTGCGATGGGTGCCATTGATATCGCTATCGCCGGCGGCGTTGAACATATGGGCAATCACCCAATGGGCGAACTCATGGATCCTAATCCTCGTTACTTAGCAGAGAAGCTCGTTGAACAAGATGCCCTCGCAATGGGTGCAACTGCAGAACGTCTTCATGATCGCTTTCCACAATTAACAAAAGAGCGCGCAGATGCTTATGCTTTAAATTCTCAGATGAAGACTGCGAAGGCATATGCAGATGGAAAGATTCAGAGAGATTTAATCCCAACTGCGGCACGTAACCCAGAACTAGGTTGGACTATTGCAACCGTTGATGAAGCGCCTCGCCCAACAACCACGATGGAAGGTCTTGCAGGTTTGAAAACTCCATTCCGTCCAGCAGGTCGCGTTACTGCCGGAAATTCATCTGGACTCAACGATGGCGCTACCGCTGCATTGCTGGCAAGTGAAGAGAAAGCAATTGAACTTGGCCTCACCATCAAAGCTCGCATGGTGACATTTGCATTCGCAGGTGTCGAGCCAGAGGTAATGGGTTATGGACCAGTTCCTTCAACAATTAAGGCTCTTGCTAAAGCAGGGCTATCTATCGAAGATATCGGCGCTTTTGAAGTTAATGAAGCATTCGCGGTGCAGGTTCTTGCATTCCTCGATCACTTTGGAATTGCAGATGATGATCCTCGCGTCAATCCATACGGTGGCGCAATTGCAGTAGGCCATCCCCTTGCATCATCAGGTGTGCGTCTCATGCTCAACCTTGCTCGTACATTTGAAGAGAAGAAAGATGTTCGCTACGGAATCACAACGATGTGCATTGGTCTTGGAATGGGCGGCACAGTTATTTGGGAGAACCCTCATTTTGTTGGTGCAGCTAGCACAGGAGGAAAGAAGTAATGACAACATCAATTCAACTTCCTGAAGGCGCACCTGAAGAAGTAGTTACCCACGCACTTGTTCGCGATATCGACCTGACTCCATTTGGATACCAGGGTTCACTTGCGCTCATCACTCTCGATAACTCACTCGATCACACACGTCCTAACACTCTTGGGCCTCAGTCACTTGCATCTATCGATGCTGCGATTACAGATGCAGTTTCACGTAAACCAGCAGCTATCGCTGTGATTGGAAAGCCATTTATCTTTGCAGCCGGTGCAGATCTTTCAGGCTTGGCATTCCTAAATAAGCGCGAACAAGCACTTGCCATCGGAAAGCTCGGTCACGATGTCTTTAGACGTTTTGATGAGATTGGTATTCCAACCTTTGCATTTATTAATGGTCTGGCGCTCGGCGGCGGACTTGAAATTGGACTTCACTGCAACTACCGCACGCTGGCATCAACTGCCTTTACCGCTCTTCCTGAGGTATTCCTAGGACTTGTTCCAGGATGGGGCGGCGCAACAATTCTTCCAAAACTTATTGGACCAGAACGCGCAGTGCAGGTAATCATCGGTAATTCACTCAACAACAACACAATGATGAAGGCAAAGGATGCACTTGCACTAGGCGTTGTTGATGCGGTCTACGAACCTGCCGACTTCCTTGAGAAATCAGTTGCATTTGTAGCGGGAGTCTTAAGTGGCTCGGTAAAGGTGGAACGCAAAGATTATTCATCTGATCCTGCTTGGGATGCAGCGCTTGCTGCAGGTCGCGCTGCTGCGCTTAAGAAGTATGGCGGAGCAGAGCTCGCATCACCTACTAAAGCACTTGAACTCATAGCCGCTGCAAAGAGTAATACTCGTGGCGCAGGCTTTGATGCTGAAGATGTCGCACTAGCAGATCTCACAATGTCAGATCCTCTACGTGCATCACTCTATGCATTTAACGTTATTCAGAAGAAGCGCAAGAAAGTTGAAGGTGCTCCAAAGCCTGCGCTTGGCAGAAAGGTTGCTCGCGTAGGAGTTGTCGGAGCGGGACTTATGGCTTCGCAATTAGCGCTCCTTCTGCTTCGTAACCTCAAGTGTCCTGTCGTCATGACAGATATCGACCAAGAGCGCGCTGATAAGGGCGTTGCCTGGGTTAAGAATGAATTAGCGAAGCTCGTGGAAAAGAAGCGCATGAGCGCAGAATCTGCCGGACGTCTATCGCTTTTGATTAGTGGCTCCTCAGATCAGCAAGTCTTTGCTGGCTGCGACTTCGTCATTGAAGCAATCTTTGAAGAGCTATCTCTTAAGCAAGAACTATTTAAGAAGCTTGAGAAGATTGTTGGACCTGAGTGCGTACTAGCGACAAATACTTCATCTCTCTCTGTTGAGGCAATGAGCCAGGGGCTAGAACATCCAGAGCGAGTCGTTGGATTCCACTTCTTCAATCCTGTTGCGATTATGCCTCTGCTCGAAGTTGCACGTACTTCAAAGACAGATGATGCAACAACGGCAACTGCGGTCAATATCGGCAAGGAACTCAAGAAGACGATGATCATCTGCAAGGATGCACCGGGCTTTGTAGTTAACCGATTGCTTACTCGTTTTATGGGTGAAATCACCGATGCAGTAGACGAGGGAACTGATCCAACCGTTGCTGATAATGCGATGCGCAGCATTGGTTTTCCTATGTCTCCCTTTGAACTCCTTGGCCTCGTAGGTCCAGGAGTTGCACTGCACGTATCAGAGACCCTGAATGCAAACCTTGGACCTCGCTATCGCATCTCCCCTACGATGCAAGCCATGGTTAAAGAAGGAGTGAAAACTTTCTACATCAAGGGTGAAGATGGAAAAATCTCTGCAAACCCTGCAGCTCTTGCCCTTGTCCATAAAGGCTCAACACCATCAACTGCCGAAGAAGTACGTCTTCGTGCACTAAAGGCGCTTGCAGAAGAAGCGCGCATGATGCTCGATGAAGGCGTTGTATCGACTCCTGCAGAGATTGATCTCTGCATGTTGATGGGCGCTGGATGGCCGATGCACTTAGGTGGAATTCTGCCGTTCTTAGATCGCGAAGGAATTAGCGAGTCTGTTTGCGGTCAGCGTTTTCATGCTCCGGGAATTGCATCTCTTCCACAGTAGAATTCCACTCGACTATGTCGCGTGAAATCTTCTGAGCAGTAATTCCTAGATCTTCAAGGATTTCTGAGCGCTTTGAGTGCTCAATAAATTCAAGCGGAACACCGATGCTATGGATTGCAACGTTAAGCCCAGCTTCTCTAAATTGTTCAGAGATTGAGCTCGCAATTCCGCCATGCTTAATTCCATCTTCAAGAACAACAACGCTCTTATAGCGATCTGCCATTGTTACCAAAGATGCAGGTAGTGGCTTAACCCAACGAGGATCAATTACGGTGACGCCAACGCCTTCACGATATGCCTGTGAAGCTGCTTCTACAGCGATCGCTGCCATAGATCCAATAGAGATTAGAAGTACATCTGCGCTCTCGCCGCGATAAAGAACATCTACTCCATCACGACGTTCAAAGGCAGGAATATCAGCTTGGACAGCGCCCTTTGGAAATCTCACTGCAGTAGGTGCATCGTTAACTGCAACTGCTTCACGTAGCGTCTCACGTAAACGTGCCGCATCGCGAGGTGCTGCAACACGCATTGTTGGAACCATTCCCGTTAGGGCCAGGTCCCAGATTCCGTGGTGAGATGGACCGTCATCGCCTGTAATTCCAGCGCGATCTAAAACAAAGGTAACTCCAGCCTTGTGCAGTGAGACATCGAGCAGCAATTGATCAAATGCTCGGTTTAAAAATGATGAGTAAACAGCAAAGACTGGATGCAGGCCAGCAAAGGCTAATCCTGCAGCACTTGTTACCGCATGCTGTTCTGCAATACCGACATCGATGGTCCGCTCAGGGAATTGGCTCTGGAATTTATCAAGTCCAGTTGGCCCAAGCATCGCAGCCGTTATTGCAACAATGTCTTTGCGTTCTTTTCCGAGAGCTAGCAGTTCCTCAGAGAATACATTTGTCCAGCTTGTTGAAGACTTTGAAAGCGGTGTGCCGGTCTCGGGATCGACAATACCGACCGCGTGGAACTTCTCGGCAACATCTGCAACTGCAGGCTTATGGCCTTTGCCCTTTTCGGTAATGACATGCACAAGTACAGGTTCGCCAAATTCTTTAGCTTGTTCCAGGGCACGCTCCATCGCTGCAATATCGTGGCCGTCGATTGGACCGACGTACTTCAACCCAAGGTCTTCAAACATTCCTTGAGGAGCGACAATATCTTTGATGCCCTTCTTCATTCCATGCAGGGTTTCATAAATCGGAGCACCAACAACAGGAGTGTGAGAGAGAATCTCTTTACCCCAATCTAGGAACCTTTCATATCCGCGAGTTACTCGAAGAGTTGCAAGGTAGGTAGCTAGACCGCCGATTGTTGGTGAATATGAGCGCTCATTGTCATTAACAACAATCGTCAGATTTCTATCGTTTGATGTCGCAATATTGTTAAGAGCTTCCCATGACATTCCGCCGGTGAGCGCACCATCTCCGACTACAACAACTACATGTCGATCTTTCTGATTAGTGAGTGAGAATCCGCGAGAGATTCCATCTCCCCATGAGAGCGCAGTTGAAGCGTGTGAGTTCTCAATAACATCGTGTTCGCTCTCGCGGCGATTGGGATATCCAGCTATTCCCCCGCGCTGACGAAGTCCATCAAATTGATCAACGCGACCAGTAATCATCTTATGAACGTAGGATTGATGACCTGTATCGAAGAGAACAACATCCTTCGGTGAATCAAAAGTTCTATGAATCGCAAGAGTAAGTTCAACGACTCCCAAGTTTGGGCCTAAGTGGCCACCAGCCTTAGAAACCTTGGTGATGAGAAATTGACGAATCTCTTCACTGAGCGAATCGAGCTGCTCATAGGAGAGCCCGCGAAGGTCCTCAGGACTCTTTATCGATTCAAGCATTTGCTCAGTCTAGATTAGCCACGGAGCTGGCGCAGTACGTACTGCATGATTCCACCGTGGCGGTAGTAATCCGCCTCACCTGGGGTATCAATACGCACCTTAGCCTTAAATGTCTTATCCCCTGCTGTGACGGTGACCTCTTTAGGAATGCCGCCATCATTAAGAGCCGTCACTCCAGTAATCGAGAAGATTTCATCGCCCTTGATTCCAAGTGACTGTGGATTTTCACCATTGATAAATTGCAATGGAAGAACTCCCATACCGATCAAGTTAGAACGGTGAATTCTCTCGAAGCTCTCTGCAATAACTGCGCGGACTCCAAGAAGAGCGGTTCCCTTTGCAGCCCAGTCACGTGATGATCCCGATCCATACTCCTTGCCTGCGAGGATTACTAATCCAACGCCAGCTGCTTGGTATGCAACTGATGCATCGTAGATAGTTGATTGCGCACCATCTGCCATGAAGTTGCGAGTGAAGCCCCCTTCGACTCCATCGAGAAGTAGATTCTTAAGTCGGATATTTGCAAATGTTCCGCGGATCATTACTTCGTGATTTCCACGTCGAGAACCGTAAGAGTTAAAGTCTTTACGATCTACTCCATTTGCTTCCAAATACTTTCCTGCAGGCGAATCAGCTTTGATATTTCCCGCAGGTGAGATGTGATCAGTCGTTACTGAATCTCCGAGGATTGCTAGAAGTCGAGCACCCGTGATATCTGTAACTGGCTTTGGCTCTGCCGGCATTCCTTCAAAGTAAGGAGGTTTGCGAACATATGTTGACTTTGGATCCCATTCAAATGTCTTACCTGTTGGAGTATCGAGTGACTTCCATCGGTGATCGCCATCGAATACAGATGCATAATCTTTCTTAAACATCTCTGATGAGATTGATGAATCGATAACGCTCTGGATCTCTTGCGCAGATGGCCAGATATCTTTCAAGAGAACTGGATTGCCATCCTTATCGTTTCCGAGTGAATCCTTCTCGAAGTCATGATCCATGTTGCCAGCGAGGGCATATGCGACCACAAGCGGTGGAGATGCAAGGTAATTCATTTTCACATCTGGACTGATGCGACCTTCAAAGTTTCTATTTCCAGAGAGGACCGCTGTAACAGCCAAATCGTTCTCATTCACTGCTTTGCTAATTTCGATTGGAAGCGGTCCTGAGTTACCAATACATGTCACACAGCCGTAGCCAACTAAGTTAAAGCCGAGAGCTTCCATATATTTCGTAAGGTCTGCGCGATCGTAGTAATCGGTAACAACCTTTGATCCTGGAGCTAGAGTTGTCTTAACCCAAGGCTTAGAGGTCAGCCCCTTCTCTACCGCCTTCTTAGCTAAGAGGGCGGCACCGATCATGACTGAAGGATTTGAGGTATTTGTGCAAGAGGTAATCGATGCAATAACAACATCGCCATTCTTGATTGTTGTCGCTTTGGCGCCAACCTTTACTGGGTATGCCTCTTTGCCAGTCTTCTCGGAGAAATAGGTTGGAAGAATTTTTTCAAATGCGCTCTTTGAGTCGGTTAATGAGATGCGATCTTGCGGACGCTTTGGCCCTGCAATCGATGAAACAACTGTCGAGAGATCTAGTTCGATATGTTCTGAGAAACGTGGAGTTGCAGATGGGTCGTGCCACATTCCTTGGGCCTTTGCATACTGCTCAACAAGTGCAACTTGATCTTCGTTTCTGCCGGTAAGTCGTAGATAGCGCAGAGTCTCTTCATCAATTGGGAAGATCGCACATGTCGAGCCGTATTCAGGTGACATATTTCCAATTGTTGTGCGATTAGCCATTGGTACTGAAACAACTCCAGGACCATAAAATTCTACGAACTTGCCTACAACTCCATGCTTGCGAAGCATTTCAGTGATGGTAAGTGCCATATCAGTAGCTGTTGTTCCAACTGGAAGTTCGCCAGACAGCTTGAACCCAACAACGCGAGGAATCAACATCGAAACTGGCTGGCCGAGAAGGGCTGCCTCTGCCTCAATTCCACCAACGCCCCAGCCGAGAACTCCAAGGCCGTTAACCATCGTTGTATGTGAATCTGTTCCGACGACGGTATCTGGATAGGCGCGAAGTACCCCATTCACGTTTCGAGTCATGATGACACGTGCCAAATATTCGATATTTACCTGGTGAACAATTCCTGTTCCAGGTGGAACTACCTTAAATTCATCGAAGGCGCCTTGTCCCCAGCGAAGGAAGCGATATCTCTCGCGGTTACGCTCATATTCAATATCTGTGTTCTGTTCAAAGGAATCTTTGGTTCCGAAGACATCAGCGATAACTGAGTGGTCGATAACGAGTTCTGCTGGTGCCAGTGGATTTACCTTGCTTGGGTCTCCCCCAAGATCAACGATTGCCTCGCGCATTGTTGCGAGGTCAACGACACAGGGAACACCAGTGAAGTCCTGCATAACAACACGTGCGGGGGTAAATTGAATTTCAGTATCTGGCTCAATTGATGGATCCCATTGAGCAAGAGCCTTAATGTGTTCGACGGTGATATTTGCACCATCTTCAGTGCGAAGTAAGTTCTCGAGCAACACCTTTAATGAGAATGGAAGATCTTTCGCACCATCGATTGATGAGATATCGAAGATCTCAAATTCTTTTCCCGAGACTTCTAAATTCTTCTTAGTTCCAAGAGAGTTCTTGCTCATCATCAACTTCCTTCGCTGAATTTATCTTGACGTCAAGATACCTTAATAGGGACGAATTTCGCAATACATTCGATGTGGTGAGTCATTGGAAAGAGATCAAAGGCTCTAATTGCATCTAGTTGATATCCCGCATCACGCAGGTAGGCGGTATCTCGAGCCAAGGCTGCAGGATCGCAGGCGACATAGACAATTGTTCGGGGAGCAATTCTGGCCAAGTTCTCAACGACATCTTTACCCGCTCCCTCGCGAGGAGGGTCGAGAACTACAACATCAGCGCGTGGAAAACGAGTGATGACTTTTGCAACATCTCCGGTGACGATATTTACATTCTTCGCATCCGCAAAATTTCTACTCGCATCACTTGTTGCAAACTTACTTCCTTCAACGAGATCAACTGAGCCAGTCTCCCCAACTAGTGGAAGAAGGGCTGCAGTAAATAGCCCGACCCCGCCATAGAGATCTAGAACCTGATCTCCTTCGCGGGTACCTGCATATTCAAGGACAGCTTTAGTTAATGTCGCCGGAGCATCTTTGTGGCTCTGCCAGAATGATTTCTGGCTTACTTCAAAGGTTTTGTCTCCGACGACATAGTGAGCGATATCAACTCCATCAGTCAGTCGCAAAGGAGATTCGTCGCGTGCATTTGCAGTTGCGATACTTCGCTCGCCCGTGTTGGAGATTGAGATCTCTAGCTTCTGATCTCCCTTTGCCCCACGTTCTGCCAGCTGCGCAAATTGCATCTCAGGTACAAGAATTCTGCAATCATCAACTGGAATGACCTTATGGCTTCGTGCCTGAAAAAAACCAAGGGATCCATTCTTTGTCGTCACAGATGTACAACGTGTTCGCCAACCAAGTGGCTTATTAATCTCTTCAACTTCTACCTGCAGATCCATCTTTGCAATTCTTGAGAATTGCTCAGCAATAACTTCGGACTTCAGGGATCGCTGACGAGTAATGGAAATATGCTGGAAATCGCAGCCACCACAGCCTTCTCTGTTTGCATAACGACATGGAGGCGAGGTGCGATCAACTGATGGAGTTTTTACAGTGAGAACATCCGCTCGGTTGAAGCTCGAACCAACGCTGGTGATGATGATTTCCACTAATTCGCCAGGAATTCCGTGCCTGACAAAAATGACAGCACCTTCATGGCGAGCGATGAAGTGTCCTCCGTGCGCGATCTTCTCAATGGTCACGTCAATTTTCTGTCCAACTTCGAGGGTGACGCGATTAGATGAAGCCATATGACAAGCCTAGTGGAGATAGGAAGTCGCGCTAAATTCCTACAATTTCACAAGAGAGTAGTAAGTTACTCCTGTGCACGTTGTCATCATGGGTTGCGGTCGAGTTGGTTCCTCTTTAGCCATCGAACTTGAAGCCGCCGGATATTCGGTCGCAGTTATTGATCAATCTAAAGAAGCGTTCCGTCGCTTGGGTGCAGATTTCAAGGGTCGCACAGTTGTGGGCGTTGGATTTGATCGAGATACGCTCCTAGAGGCTGGCATTGAAGGTGCCGATGCATTCGCCGCAGTAAGTAATGGCGATAACTCAAATATTTTGGCCGCTCGTGTAGCTCGCGAAAGTTATGGCGTTACAAATGTTGTTGCACGTATTTATGACCCAGGTCGTGCAGAAATTTATCAGCGCCTTGGAATTCCAACTGTCGCAACTGTTATTTGGGCGACTGATCAGATTTTGCGTCGCATCGCACCAGGTGGAGCTCGCTCAGAATGGCGCGATGCAACAGGCACTGTTCAACTTCTTGAAGTCCATCCCCATGTCGATTGGTATGGCCGCGCAATTTCAGAGCTCGAAGTTGCTACTGAATCTCGCGTAGCTTTCCTTACGCGACTCGGTGAAGCACTCATCCCGGATGAGCACACCGTTTTGCAAGATGGCGATTTAGTTCATATGACTATTCTTGATGAGAAGCTCGCAATCGCTGAAAGCGTTCTCACGAGCGGGCCAGGAGAATAAGTTATGAGAATTGCTATTGCGGGTGCTGGAAATGTTGGGCGCGCTATCGCTCGAGAACTTCTCGATAATGGCCATCAAGTACTTTTGATTGACAGAGACCCAAAAGCTCTCAAAATTGATTCAGTTCCTGATGCAGAATGGCTCATGGCAGATGCATGCGAAATTGCATCTCTTGATAATGCACAACTTAATCAGTGCCAAGTTCTTGTGGCAGCAACAGGTGATGACAAGGTAAATCTTGTTGCTTCCCTTCTTGGTAAGACCGAGTACGGCGTCCCCCGCGTTGTGGCTCGCATTAATCATCCAAAGAATGAATGGCTCTTTGATCAATCATGGGGCGTGGATGTTGCAGTATCTACTCCAAGAATTATCGCCGCTCTCGTAGAAGAGGCCGTCAGCGTTGGTGATGTTGTGCGCTTATTCTCATTTAGAAAGGGCCAAGCAAATCTCGTTGAGATTACCTTGCCTGATTCCTCAATTTGTATTGGAAAGACTGTTGAAGAAGTAACTCTTCCTCAAGATGCTTCACTTGCGGCAATTGTTCGCGATGGCCGAGTTATTGCTCCTGCGCCAAGTGATCTCTTTATCGCTGGTGATGAGCTTCTATTCGTTGCATCAGCAGCGGCAGAAGATCAGATCAAAGATTGCTTTATCGCCCAGAACTAGCGCTTATTTGTAGAGCTAAGCTTTAACAGTAGGAACTCGGCGCAGAATCATCCAAGAGCCATAAGCTGTTGCAATAAATAGTGGGTAACCCATCGCGAGATTAACCGTTCCTAAGAGATTGAGATTTCCGCTCTTATAGATTGGGTACTGAACCGCAATGCGTGTAAAGAACATGCCGACCCATAGCCATCCTGCTTGAATGTAGGCTCGTTTACGCTCTGGGTTATTTCTCCAGAGCAAGTTTTCTCCCAGAATAGGCCCAAGCATCAGCCC
>JACCDX011192758.1_pt1 | contig 28163 bp, 27 predicted proteins | sample 7449681 | NCBI WGS metagenome assembly JACCDX01 (sample SAMN15323450, study PRJNA562643) | freshwater metagenome | isolation source: river surface water | place: USA:Blue River Watershed | collected 2017-08-18
GGGCATGGCGGTGGCCAATTCGCTGGCAGGGGTCAAGGTGGGCGGCGCTCGGCAGATCGAGTGCACCATCAACGGTTTGGGCGAGCGGGCCGGCAATTGTTCGCTTGAGGAAGTGGTCATGGCCATCAAGACCCGGCGCGATTATTTTGGGCTTGACGTCGGCATCGATACCCAACACATTGTGTCAGCCAGCCGGATGGTCAGCCAGACCACCGGCTTTGTGGTGCAACCCAACAAAGCAGTCGTCGGGGCGAATGCCTTTGCCCACGCATCGGGCATCCACCAGGACGGCGTGCTCAAGGCTCGCGACACCTACGAGATCATGCGGGCCGAGGATGTGGGCTGGAGCGCCAACAAAATCGTTCTGGGCAAACTCAGTGGTCGCAATGCCTTCAAGCAACGCTTGATCGATCTCGGGGTCGAACTCGAATCCGAGGCCGACATCAACACCGCTTTCGCCAAATTCAAAGAACTCGCCGACCGCAAAAGCGAGATCTTCGACGAAGACATCCTCGCCTTGGTCAGCGACGAGAGCGTCACCCACGAAAAAGAGCAATATGGATTCATCTCGCTGAGTCAGTCGAGTGAAACGGGCGAAAAACCCAAGGCCACCATCGTTTTCACGATCGAGGGCAAAGAGGTCAAGAGCAGCTCGGATGGCAATGGGCCTGTGGATGCATCGCTCAAGGCCATTGAGAGCCAGATCCAAAGCGGGGCTGAAATGGTGCTTTACTCGGTCAACGCCATCAGCGGTTCGACCGAGAGCCAGGGCGAGGTCACCGTCAGGTTGCAAAACAGCGGTCGGGTGGTCAACGGGGTGGGCGCCGATCCTGACATCATTGTGGCTTCAGCCAAGGCTTATCTGAGCGCTTTGAACAAGTTGCACAGCAAGGCCGAGCGGGTGGCCGCTCAGGGCTGATCCCGGATGCGCTCTTAAGAACATCACGCAAGTCTTTGTTCTTGCGTGATATTTCCAGCCTTGATATACTGACCTCAAATCAGACTGGAAACCCTGCTTTGAAACGCTTACTCACCCTTTGCTCCGCCTGTGCGTTGGCTTTGTCTTTGTGGTCAACTGGGTACGCCCAGTCCAACGCCCAAAAGGGCAAGCCTAACGCCCAAGCCACTTCCAAAGCCAAAAAACCCGCACAACCGGTTCGCAAAATGGCTGCCAAGGCCCTGAAACAGCCGATCAAGGCGCGCCAAGTCTCCCAGGCCGTGGCGCCTCCGCGCCCCTCGTTTGGTCAGTTGGCCGGTTTGCACCAGGTCAGTGACGAGCTTTCCCTCAAGTCCAGCGTGGCCTACGTCATCGATCAAGACACCCAGGAAGTGTTGCTGAGCAAAAATGATCACGCCGTTTTACCCATTGCTTCGATCACCAAACTCATGACCGGTTTGGTCGTCAGCGAGGCCAAACTTGACCTCGATGAGCCCATCACCATCACCCAAGATGATGTGGACACCGAAAAGGGGAGTTCATCGCGTTTGCGGGTCGGCACCACCCTGAGCCGGGGCGAGATGTTGCACTTGGCGCTGATGTCCAGTGAAAACCGTGCTGCCCATGCTTTGGGTCGCACCTACCCGGGCGGCATGGCGACATTCGTCAACCTCATGAACGCCAAGGCCATGCAGTTGGGCATGAGAGACACCCGCTTTGTCGAGCCCACCGGCTTGTCCAGCAAAAATCAGTCCAGTGCGCGTGATTTGGCAGCCATGGTTTCGGCCGCTTACAACGATCACCTGTTGCGCGATTTCTCGACCTCAAGCGGTCACGTGGTCGAGGTGGGGCGTCAGTCCTTGCAGTACCGTTCGACCAATCGACTGATCAGCAACCCGCACTGGGACATTGGGTTGCAAAAAACCGGCTACATCTCTGAAGCCGGGCAGTGCCTGGTCATGCAAGCGCGTGTCGCGGGACGCAAGCTCATCATGGTCTTTCTCGACTCGGCGGGCAAGCTCAGTCGGGTTGCCGATGCCGAACGTGTTCGACGCTGGATCGAATCGAATCACGCCACGGGTCACTTCACAGCGAGCGGTCCCCGCACCTGATCACCAGGGGTCAGGCGCTCTCGCCTGCGTACCCCAGAGATTTCGAAATTTCCAGGGCTGTGGCCTGTAGCCGGCCGAGCCACGCCTCGTCCAGACGATCCGCCGGCGCAGAAATGGACAAGCCTGCCACCAGCCGTTTTTGATCGTCATAAATGCCGGCCGCCATGCAGCGCACGCCCAATTCAAGCTCCTCATTGTCGCGGGCGCTGTGGTATTGGCGCACCCGGCTCAGCTCACGCTCGAGCAACGGCAATTGAGTCAGGCTGTTGCGGGTGTTGCCCGACAACCCGGTGCGCGTGGCATAAGCGCGCAAGCGGGCTGTATCTTCGTTGGCCAAAAACAGCTTGCCCACCGAAGTCAGGTGCAAGGGGGCACGACCGCCGATGGCACGCACCACCTGCATCCCTGAACGCTCGCTGTAGGCGCGTTCGATGTAGACGATTTCATCGCCTTGTCGCACGCTCAAGTTCACGGGTTGCTGGATTTGGCGGTGCAATTCCCGCATGGGGACCAAAGCCGCATCACGCACGCTCAGGCGCGCTTTGACCAGATTACCCAATTCGAGCAGGCGCATGCCCAGTCGGTAGCTTCCCGCTTCGGGGCGATCGACAAACCGACCCAGGGCCAAATCGTTGAGAATGCGATGCGCTGTTGAGGGGTGTAAGCCGGTTTTTTCGCTGATTTCCTTCAGGCTGACCGCATCTTCGCGGGAGGCCAACATATCGATCAGTCCGAACATGCGCTCAATGACCTGAATGGCAGGTGCGGAGGTGGTGGGTGCTACTTTGTCTCGCATGCTGACATCTTATCTTGCACCGATTCAATCTGCCTGACAGGCTCTTGCCAGTGCCCGTCCACCAGCAATTGGTGGGGTTGAAACCGGCTTTTATAGTTCATTTTGGGGCTGTTGGCGATCCAATAACCCAAATACAACCAGGGCAGGTTCAGGCTGCGGGCTTGCTCAATTTGCCAGAGCACGCCATAAGTCCCGTAGCTGGCTGCTGGCTCGGGTTCATAAAAGGTGTAGACCGCCGACAAGCCATCGTTGAGCACATCCAGAATACACACCATTTTGAGCAAACCCGGGCTGCCATCGGTCGTCGGTGTGCGGAATTCGACCAAGCGTGAATTGACCCTGCTTTGCAGTAAAAACTGGGTGTATTGATCGATGCTGTCCTGATCCATGCCCCCACCCGAGTGCCGACCGTTCTGGTAGCGCAGATAGAGTTGGTAATGCTCGGGGACATAGCCCAATCGCATCACCCGGGCAACCAGGTCTTGATGCTGGGCGCGGCTGCGTCGCTGGCTGCGGTTGGGCGCAAAGTCCTGCACTTTGACCCGCAAGGGCAGGCAAGCCCGACAGCCATCGCAGTAAGGCCGGTACGTGAACATGCCGCTGCGCCGAAAGCCCATGGCGACGAGTTCAGAGTAGGTTTCATTTTGAATCAGGTGACTGGGCGTGGCGACTTGCGAACGCGCTTGCCGGTCGGCCAGGTAACTGCAAGGGTAGGGTGCCGTGGCATAAAACTGCAGCGACTGCAAAGGAAGGTCTTGTAGATGTGTCACACGCAGGCCGGGTCGATGAGGGTCCAAAAATCAGGGTCAAACTGCCAAGTTGCAGGTGACATTTTCACCAAACTGCGGACCTGAGTCAAAAATGCGTTGCGATCGATCGCTTTCCCGCCCAAGCTTTGCAAGTGGGAGGTTTGTTGCTGACAGTCGATCATGGGGATTTCGTGCGCCCGGGCCCATGCCACCAGGGCGGCCAGCGCCAGCTTGGAGCCGCCAGAGGTCAGGGTGACCATGGACTCTCCAAACACCATCCGGCCGATCACCACCGCATACAGGCCGCCGATGGGCTGGTCATCCAGCCAGGCGGTCACGCTGCGGGCATGCCCCATGGCTTCGAGTCGGGTGTAGGCAGCGATCATGTCATCATGAATCCAGGTGCCCGACTGCCCCGGGCGCTGAGCCTGGGCGCACCAGGTCATGACCTCGGCCAAGGGGTGATCAAAGCGAATCTGCAAACGCCCTTCACGGCGCCATTTCCTGGCTTTTTTGCGGATGTCGTGGTGCCAAAGAAAATCACCCGGACGCAGCATCATGCGCGGGTCGGTGCTCCACCACAAGATGGGTTCGTTGCGCGGGTACCAAGGAAAAATGCCTTGCGAATAGGCTTGCAACAGACGCTGGGGACTGAGGTCAGCGCCGGCGGCCAGCAAGCCCGGGGCAGAGGTTTGACTCGACCAGGCCTGGGCCGGATCTGGAAAAGGATCAGCAGAGTCCAGCCAGACCAAAGCAGGGGATGAGTGGCGCATGGGGCGGATTGTAAAATGTCCGTTCCAAGGCTCACAGGAGTTTGTTCATGCAAACCAACGCTCAGACCCGGATCGAAAAGTGGGCGCCTGGCGTCATGCGACTGACTTTGGCTCATCCCGAAGCACTCAATGCCCTGTCCTCGTCCATGATGACCGAATTGCTGGCGCAATTGGCCGTGGTGGCTGCTGACCCCGATTGCCGCGTGCTGGTTCTGGCTGCGCAGGGCAAGGCGTTCAGCGCCGGGCATGACCTGCGTGAAATGCGTGGTCAACCGGATCAGGGCTTTTACCGGGACTTGTTTGCCCAATGCAGCCAACTGATGTTGGCTTTGCAAAAGTTGCCCCAGCCCGTGATCGCGCAGGTACAGGGGATTGCCACCGCCGCCGGTTGTCAATTGGTGTCCATGTGCGATCTGGCGGTGGCCAGCGACAGCGCCCGTTTTGCCGTCTCGGGCATCAACTATGGTTTGTTTTGCGCCACACCTGGTGTGGGACTGTCACGCAATGTGGGGCGTAAAAAAGCCATGGAGATGCTGCTCAAGGGCGATTTCATCAGCGCCGCCGAGGCGCAAAGCCAGGGTCTGATCAACCGTGCGGTTGCGGCCGATCAACTGGACCAGGCGGTGCTGGACTTGTGCGCCAAAATCGTGGTCAAGCCTCCGGTGTCGGTGCGCATGGGCAAAGCGCTGTTTTATCAGCAGCTCGAGCTGGGCATCGCGGCGGCCTATCAGCTGGCCGGTCAGACCATGGCTTGCAACATGATGGACGATGCCGCCCAAGAGGGTTTTCAGGCCTTCATCGACAAGCGTGCGCCCCAGTGGCCCGCACCGCGCTGACCCGTGCCCCGGTCCAGCTGTTGCGGGGGCGGCGTAGGGCTGATCAGCGTGTTTTGGGCACCGGGGTGTACGGCCCCGGGTGGCGCAAAAAGTCAAAATCGGCACCCTGATCGGCTTGCAACACCGATTGCAGATACAACTTTCGATAGCCGCGCGAGGCGACGGGTGCGACCAGCGGTTGAGCGGCTTGTCGACGAGCCAACTCCTCAGGGCTGATCAGCCACAGCAGTTGGCGCTGCGACACCGACAAACGGATCCGGTCGCCGCTTTGCACCCAGGCCAGCGGCCCGCCCATGGCCGACTCCGGGGTGGCGTGCAGCACGATGGTGCCAAAAGCCGTGCCACTCATCCGACCGTCCGAGATGCGCACGATGTCTTTGACCCCGGCGCGCGCCAATTTGCGCGGGATCGGCATGTATCCGGCTTCCGGCATGCCGGGTGCGCCTTTGGGGCCGATGTTTTTCAGCACCAGAATGTCGTCTGCGGTCACATCCAGGTCGTCGCGATCGATGCGCTCGGCCAGGTCTTGCAGGTTTTCAAACACGACCGCACGCCCTTCGTGTTCCATCAGGCGGGGGTCTGCGGCCGAGGCCTTGATGATGGCCCCGCCTGGAGCCAAATTGCCTTGTAACACCGCCAAACCGCCTTGCGGATAGATCGGGCGGTCGAGGGGGCGCACAACATCTTGTGCGAAGCCCGGGCCCGCACGCTCGATCTCTTCGCCCAGGGTGCGACCGCTGACGGTCAAGGCATCGAGGTGGAGCAGCGGTTTGAGTTCTCGCAACAGTGTGGCCATACCGCCGGCGGCATGGAAGTCTTCCATATAGTGATCGCCCGAGGGTTTGAGGTCGAGCAACACCGGCGTTTCGCGCCCCATGCGATCCAGCGCCTGCAAATCAAGTTCAAAACCCAGGCGACCGGCAATTGCGGCCAAATGCACGATGGCATTGGTCGAGCCCCCGATGGCCAGCAGCACGCGCATCCCGTTTTCCAAGGCACGCTCGTCGAGGATTTGTGTGATGCCCAGCCGCTCGCGGGCCAACCGCACGGCTTGTTTGCCGGTTTCTTCGGCCACCCGCATCCGGTCGGCCGTGACCGCCGGAGGGCTGGCCCCGCCAGGTACCGTCAGACCCATGGCCTCGGCCAGGCAGGCCATGGTGCTGGCTGTACCCATCACGCTGCAGGTGCCGACACTGGGCACCAATTGGTCGTTGACCTCGTTGATTTCAGCCTCGTCGATGGCCTCGGACCGGTACATCGCCCAATAGCGACGGCAATCGGTGCAGGCACCGACCCGCTGGCTGCGGTGTGAACCGGTCAGCATCGAACCGGTGATCAGTTGAATCGCCGGCAAACCCGCCGAGGCTGCACCCATGAGTTGGGCGGGCACGGTTTTGTCGCAACCGCCAATCAGCACCACGGCGTCCATGGGCTGGGCTTTGAGCATTTCCTCGGTGTCCATCGACATCAGGTTGCGCAAAAACATGCTGGTCGGCGCGGCAAAACTCTCGTGCAGCGAAATGGTCGGAAAAGGCATCGGCAGGCCGCCTGCCAACTGGATGCCCCGCTGCACGGCTTCGAGCAATTGCGGCATGTTGCCATGGCAGGGGTTGTAGGCGCTGCCCGTGCTGGCGATGCCGATCACCGGGCGGTCCAGCGCATCATCGGTGTACCCAGCCCCTTTGATGAAGGCTTTGCGCAAAAACAATGAAAAACCGCTGTCGCCGTACTGGGTCAAGCCTTTTTTGAAACCGGAGGGTGGAGTTTGATCGACCATGGCTGCTTGGATGGAAAGTGGGTTGTATTGTGCGGCAATTGGGGACCATGCGCTGGATCGGGGCATCTGGTCGTTGGGGTGTCCCAAAATGGGGCGGCTTGATCAGGCTCAACCCGACGACGCACCCCCGGGGTGCCGATTCACGACTTTGGTGCGATCATCGGGGGTTGATGTTGGCATTGGTTTTGCAACACTTCACGCAGGAGAAGTCGCCATGAAACGGCTAGATGAGATGCATGAAGCGCCGGGTGGTCTGTATGACGACCAGATTCGGCCCCATTACCGGTCCTACCATGCCTGGCTTCGGCGGCAATCGCATCGCAGCATGGTGGAGCGTCAACAAGAGGCCGAAATGGTCTTTCGCCGGGTGGGTATCACCTTCGCGATCTATGGGGAAAAAGACACGGGGGGCGACGGTACCGAGCGGCTGATTCCGTTTGACCTGATTCCGCGCATCATTCCGGCTCATGAGTGGCGTGAACTGCAACGGGGATTGGTGCAAAGGGTCTCGGCCCTGAATCACTTCATCCACGACGTCTACCACGATCGCGAGATCCTCAAAGCCGGCATCATCCCCAGCGAGATGGTCTTGGGCAACGCCCAATTCAGGCCCCAAATGCAAGGCTGGTCGGTGCCGGGCGATGTGTATTCGCACATCAGCGGCATCGACATTGTGCGAGCACCCGATGAACACGGCCAAGCCCGCTATTACGTGCTCGAAGACAATTTGCGGGTGCCCAGCGGTGTGAGCTACATGCTCGAAGATCGCAAGATGATGATGCGTCTGTTCCCTGACCTGTTCAGTTTGCACTCGGTCTCACCAGTGGCCCATTACCCCGACTTGTTGCTCGAAACCCTGCGCGCCAGTGCCCCGCCCACCACCGATGATCCCACGGTGGTGGTGCTGACCCCCGGCATGTACAACAGCGCTTACTTCGAGCACGCATTCCTGGCACAGCAAATGGGCGTCGAGCTGGTTGAGGGGCAGGACTTGTTTGTGCGCGATGATTTTGTCTACATGCGCACCACCCAGGGCCCCAAACGGGTCGACGTCATTTACCGCCGCATCGATGATGATTTTCTCGATCCGTTGGTTTTCAGACCGCATACGACCCTGGGTTGTGCCGGTTTGCTGCAAGCCTACCGGGCCGGTCATGTCAACATCTGCAATGCCATCGGCACAGGCATTGCCGATGACAAGTCGATTTACCCCTATGTGCCTCGCATGATCGAATTTTATTTGGGCGAGTCGCCGTTGTTGGCCAATGTCCCCACCCGCATTTGCCGCGACCCGCAAGACCTGCAATACACCCTGGATCATTTGTCCGAGCTGGTGGTCAAGGAAGTGCATGGGGCCGGCGGCCACGGCATGTTGGTCGGTCCGGCAGCCACGAAAGCCGAGATCGAGTCGTTTCGGGCGGCATTGCTGGCCGATCCCGCACGCTACATTGCCCAACCCACCTTGTCGTTATCCACTTGTCCGACCTATGTGGAAGAGGGGATTGCACCGCGCCACATTGACTTGCGCCCCTTCGTGCTCAGCGGCAAGACCGTTCAGATGGTGCCTGGTGGGCTGACTCGGGTCGCCCTCAAAGAGGGCTCGCTGGTGGTCAACTCGTCGCAAGGCGGCGGGACCAAAGACACCTGGGTACTGGAGGATTGACCATGCTTTCGAGAACTGCTGACCACCTGTTTTGGATGTCGCGTTACACCGAGCGGGCCGAAAACACCGCCCGCATGCTCGACGTCAATGTGCAAACAGGTTTGTTGCCCCAGTCTGCTGCAGTCACGCAAATGGGTTGGCGCGGCCTGCTGTCCATCAGTGAGTTGCAGACCTCTTACCAGGCTTTGTACGGCGAGGTCAGTGCCGACAAAGTGCTGGAATTCATGGTCAGTGACGCAGACAACCCGTCGTCGATTGTGTCGTGTCTGCAAGCCGCGCGAGAAAATGCTCGCGCCGTGCGTGGCACCCTCACCACGGAAGTCTGGGAAACCCACAACCAGACATGGTTGGAATTGCAACAACGCTTGCGCCAGGGTGACCACAAGGCAGATCCGACCCGTTTTTTTGAATGGGTCAAATACCGATCGCACCTTTCGCGTGGCGTGACCGTCGGCACCATGCTCATGGATGAGTCTTTACATTTCATGCGATTGGGCACTTTTCTGGAGCGGGCCGATAACACAGCGCGACTGCTGGATGTCAAATTTCATGCGGTCGAGAGTGACTTCATGGGGACGGCCAACGAACGCGACCAAGAGTATGACTTCTACCACTGGAGCGCCATCTTGCGCAGCGTCTCGGCGTTTGAAATCTACCGCCGGGTTTATCGCGATGTGATCCGGCCCGAGCGGGTGGCCGAACTGTTGGTGTTGCGACCCGACATGCCCAGATCGTTGCTTGCGAGCATGAACGAAGTGGTGGCTAACCTAGACGCCGTGGCCAATACCGGGTCAGCGGCGACCGAAAAACTGGCCGGAAAATTGCGTGCCGAACTCAAGTATGGGTCGATTCAGGACATCTTGGAAAGTGGCTTGCATGCTTTTTTGACGCGTTTCCTTGACCAGGTCAACCTGTTGGGTGGGCGCATCAGCCGCGACTTCTTGTTGCCTGCCTGAGGCTCAACTATTGCGCGGATCATCCGATACCTCTTGAAACCCGTGTCGCTTCATGAGGCGTCCCTTTGGTGTTGCTGTGCCAAACCTTCATGGAACGACTTGGATGAGTTCTTGCAGGAGTCTTTATGTTTCGCCTGTGGCTGACCGCCCTGGGGTTATGGTTGGGTCTTTCAACCCTGTCGGGTGCGTGGGCGGGACAATATCGCCTGTTTCCCGGGCAAGCCAACCGGGTCCCGTTGGGGATCGATGTGCGCAACCACGAGACCTTGTGCAATGTCGAGATTCAGGTGCCAGGTCAAGCCCCTTTCCAGCAGCGTGTTCAGGCCCCTGACTTCATCGCCTGGCTGGTGCTGACCCCTGTGCAAGCGGGCGATTTGAATGTCAGTTGGCGGGGCGTTTTTCACCGCACAGAAAAAGGTGAATTGATCAACCCGTGTCCCACCATGGGCAGCACTCGCTTCAGGGTCTTGGGCCAGCAGGCCGACATCCTGGCCGATTGGCAGGCCCATTGGCAAACCATGCCCCTTCCAATGGCGACCTGCATGCAAGAAGCCTTGCGGCAGCTCGAAGTGCGCACCCAAGCTTTTGACCGTCACGATCCGGTGGGCAGCCCCCATGATCGGGCTTTGCAGCGCGCCCAGCGCTCTTGCGAGACTTTGCTTGGCCTAGCGACCCCTTGGGGCACACAAGCACGGATCGGCCACGCTTGCACCTTGAACGGTCGCGCCACGCGCTGCGATGGCTACTACACCAGCCCCCTCAAAGCGGGAGCTCGACTCGACGACTCACAAGCGATTGCCCTGGTGTTGCAAGGCCAGATGCTGAGTGCTGCCCACGCCGAAAGTCGGGCGACCATTGCCGCCCGCCAGCGAGCCGAGCAAGCGGCCCGGGCCAAGGCCGAGGCTGAAGAAGCGGCGCGCACTGAAGCCTTCAAGTTGGCGTTGGCAGAGCAAAAAAAACGGGAGGAATTGCAGGAGCAAGAGCGCCTCAAGGCTGCCGAGGAAGAGCGCCAACGGAAAATCAAAGCGGCCGAGCAGCGCGAGCGCGAATATCTCGAGAATCGCCCCTGGTTGGTGCGTAAACTGTCGCGCATTCAACCCAAGCCGTTGGAAGAAGAGTCCGGGCCTGACACGCCAGCGGCTGGGTCGACCAGCGCCAAATGAAGGTCAGCGTTGCAATTGCCGCACCCAGGCCAGTGCGGTGGCTTGCGCTTGACCCGCATGCGTGGTGGCCCCGTCAGCCCCGGTTTCGGTCGCCAGATGCGGGCGTAAAAAAGCTTGCGGCCCTCCGACCATGACTTTTAGCGAATGGTTGCGACTTTGCAGCCGACAGCGGGCGATGGTTTCTTGGATGCTTTGGATATCACGGTCATCTGCGACCGATAGGCCCAGCACATCAATCCATTCAGTCTGTACCAGTTCGGCCAATTCAGGGTATGAGACGGTGGGGCCAGCCAGGACATTCCAGCCATGCCAATGAAAAATCTCCCCGGTCACGGCCAAACCCAAAGCATGGCGACTTCCAGCAACGGTGGACAAGACGATTTTGTGGGATTTGCTCGGTCCATGTCCCAGTCGCAAGCGCTCGTCGGCGATGTCGTACACCAACTCCATCAAACGCTCGGCACCCAGCTCGACCGAGCGGTAGTTCAGGCGATCACAGGCCCACCAGTCACCTAACACCACCGCTGCTCCCGTGATCGCCTCGACCAAAAACTGCTCGGCATCGATGCATTGGCGCAACATCTGCTCAGTGTGACGCAAAAACCGACCGGGATCCATATCGAATGACTCCATGGCCATGGTTTCGATTTGTGCCGGTTCAAACGCAGGGTAGATCCGCGAGGCTGGAAAGTGCGCCTGATAACGCTCCGCTTCCACAAAGCCTTTGAGGGCTTCGCGCAAGGTGGCGGTGAAACGGGTGCGATGGTCCATGAGGGTGTGTTTGTCCACTCTATGCGGTTTCTCTGTATGTGTCAATATAAATTGACAGTTTTATGTCAATTGAAATGGTCAAGCTGACATCAAGAGCCTCCCTTGGGACGATTGTCTGGGGCTCGCCAAATCGGGAAGCTGCTACTTTGGCATTCTTGCAGAGATCTCGGGCACATCTGCCGATCCATCCGCCTTGCTTCGCGATGCGATGGGGGGGGGGACACATGTGCGCAGCGGGTGTGACGGAGCTTGCCTAGAATGGGCGCTCATCAAGGAGTATCGGCATGACATTGAACCCCAACGCATTCAAGCATTCGCTGGCACGAGGACAGGTGCAAATTGGTCAGTGGAGTTCTTTGTCCAGCAATTACAGCGCCGAGATCATTGCGGGCTCTGGCTACGATTGGATTTTGCTCGACATGGAGCATTCGCCTAACGATTTGCGCAGCGTGCTGAGTCAGTTGCAGGCCATGGCACCATATGGGGCCGAGCCATTGGTCCGCCTCTATCGTTTTGACAAAGACCTGCTCAAACTCTATCTCGACATGGGGGTGCGCGGCTTTGTGTTTGCCAATGTCGAAAGTGCCGAACAGGCCCGAGAGATCGTGGCAGCGTCCCGTTACCCCGCACAGGGTGGCGTGCGTGGCGTATCGGGCCAGCACAGGGGGAACCGGTGGGGGCGGGTGCAGGGATATGCCCAGCACGCCCACGAAGACATCTGCCTGATGTTGCAAGTCGAATCCTTGCCCGGGGTGCAACACACCCGGGCGATCGCTGCCGTTGCCGGGGTCGACGGCATTTTTGTCGGACCCAACGATTTGGCGGCTTGCCTGGGGCACATGGGGCACTCGAATCATCCCGATGTTCAGCGAGTCATCCGTCAGGTGCTTCAGGACATTTTGGCTGTCGGCAAAGCGCCTGGCATTTTGGCGGTGGTCGAAGAAGATGCCCACCGCTACATCGAATGGGGCTACACCATGGTCGGGATCGGTTCGGATCAGGGTTTGCTGATCAAAGCCAGTGACAACCTGGTGCAGCGTTTCAGGGCCCATCTGGGCAACAACAAGTCCTGAGCCCGGTCATGCAATCGCTCGGACGCCTCGAAGACTTGCCAGCTGACTATGTGCAAGACATGCGCTCGCACAACCTGGTGCCCTTGTGGCCGAGTTTGCGCGGGGTGTTGCCACCCCGGATCCCGACCCGTCAGACGCAGCCCACTCTGTGGGCTTACGACCGCATTCGACCCCTGTTGCTGCAAGCTGGCCAGTTGACTCCGATCGAAAAAGCCGAGCGGCGGGTGCTGGTGTTGGCCAATCCCGGCCATGGCTTGGACAAAATGCAGGCCAGTCCGGCCATTTATTTGGGCATGCAATTGTTGTTGCCTGGTGAATGGGCTCCCTCTCACCGGCACACGCCCAACGCGGTGCGCATGGTGGTCGAAGGCGAAGGTGCTTTCACCACGGTCGACGGTCAAAAATGCCCCATGCAACGTGGTGACCTGATCCTGACTCCCACGGGGTTGTGGCACGAGCACGGTCACGAAGGCACTGACCCGGTGATTTGGCTCGATGTGCTCGATTTGCCCTTGATGTTCTACGCTGAAGTGTCTTATCACGTCAATGGACCGCGCCAAGAGGTCAAGTCCGCTTGCGCAGAGCGCCGTTATGCGCACGGCGGCATCTTGCCCACACCGGTGTTTCAGCGCTCGGAGCATGCTTATCCCATGCTCCGTTATCCCTGGGAGCAGGTCAGGGCAGCTTTGGCGGCACTGGCTCAGGAGGCCCCGGCGCTGGAGCACGTGCAGGTCACCTACATCAACCCGCAAACCGGAGATGATGTTGAGAATGTGCTGGGGTTTTACGCCCTGATGCTCAGACCGGGGCAGACATTGCAATTGCCGGCACGATCACCGGCTCAGGTGTTTCATGTGATCGAAGGGCAGATGCATTGGGAGTGTGCCGGAGCCGGGCACATCATGTCCGATGCGGACACCGCTTGTGCGCCAGGTTACGAGACAGTCACGATGCGCAACACACAAGCTGACCGCCCCTGTTGGGTTTTCATGGCCGATGAATCGCCGCTGCACCGCAAACTGGGCGTTTACGAGGTGCGCGGCTGATCACCGATTTCCATCAGCGAGCGGTCTGACGGGCGGTAGGCTTTTTCGCCACTGCTTTTTTAACAGCCGCTTTCTTGACGGCTGTTGCACGGGCTTTGGGGGCGGCTTGGCGCGGACTGGCTTTGCCGGTCACTGACTTTTGGGCGGCGGCTTTGGGGGCGGCACGGCGTGGTGCGGTTTTGGGGCTGGACGAGGCTTGCTGCTCGGCAAATTCGCGACAGCGTTGCATGGCCAAAGGGGTGAACTCGGCACGGGGTTGATTGCCTCCAATCACGAACATGAGCAGGTGTTCCTGGTTCGGTGCGCCCGGGGTCACATTCATGAAGCGACGTGCCACGCCGGGAGGGAATGAAATCACGTCATAGGGTTTGAGATCGGCATACAACATTTTTTTGCCTTCATTCCATTCGCAGCGCCAAATGCCGGTCATTGGAATGAAGGTTTCGTTGGTGTCGTGGTTGTGCATCAGGGGGCCGCAACCCGGCTTGGCTTTGGCGTAACCCAGATTAAAACCTTCGGAGATGGCAATGGCCGGCATCATGGCGGCGTTATCGCCGACGGGCGAGGTGGTGGCTTTATTGCCCTTTTGGGGGGGCGCAAAACCGATCACGGCGTACAGGGTGCGCTTGCACTCGGGCAGGGGGCTGTCAGGCAGGCCGCCGTCGGATCCCTTGAGGTCGGCAAAACGCGCGATGCGCTTGCCCATGTCTTTTTTGCTCAGTACGCGAATGTCTTTCCAACTGGCCATGTCCCGTCTCCTTGTCTGGGGTTACAACACATGCACCACCGGCCCAGGCGTGCACCATGCCATGTTAAACCCTGACTTCGGAAAAAGCGAGTCACCTGAGCATCTGATGATCAGATGCTCAGTAAAAAGAATGCGCCTGGCGCAAATTCAGGATGTTTTGACGTCGGCTTTGTCGGCTGCCTTGACGTCTTTGTCTTTGGGGGGGTAGCAGTCGTAGCAGGCAAACATGAGGCTGCCCGCCAGTCGCTTGTAAGAGCCGTAGGCGCGAGGCTTGTGAACGCCGCACTTGAAGCAACTCATGGTGGCCCCGGTTTGGCCGCGTTCGCCAAACGGCGAACCGCCAGTGCGGGATTTATAACGCAAGCCATCGCTGCTGATCTGGGTTTTGCCGTCTCTAGTCATTCCTGTATTCTATCAAATGACCAGCACCGGCGCAGACGCGGCGAAGCCCGCGCCGGCAATCACATCAGTGTCTCGGCCATGCGGATCAGGCTGCGGTCGCGACCGGCCGGTGCCAACAGTGAAATTCCCAGGGGTGCGCCCAAGCGGGTGGACATCGGCAGGCTGATTTGCGGCAAGCCGGTCAGGCCCGAGACGCACAACATGCGGATGGCATTGTTGCGATAGTTTTCCAGTTCGGATTCAGGCTGGCTGATCAAAGGAGCCACATCGGGCATGGTGGGCATGAGCAAGACGCCGTCATCACCCAACAGGTCGTTCAGGCGCTGCTTGAGTTGCTCGCGCACGACCCAGGAATCGGTCACTTGGGTGTCGGTGACCCCCCGCGACCACTCAAATCGCTCTTTGACGCCCGCACCCAGAGGGGGGTTGTAGCGGGTGATCAGGTCGCCGTCGGTCCTCCAGGCCTCACGGCCCTGGATGTAGCGGAAGGCCCAATAAAGTTGATCGAAATCGCCGAAAAAGTCATCGAGGGGCTGCGCCGGGCCAAATCGTTCGACGATGCGGTCAACGGGAGCTTGCAAGGCTGCGTTCACTTCCGGAGACAGCAAGCCCCAAATTTCGTTGGGGCGAATCAAGCGCACGCGCGACGGCAAAGGGCGTTCATCTTCGCCCAGCAACACATCGGCAACCCGGGCATAGGTGGCGATGTCACGACTGAACCAGCCACAAGTGTCAAACGAGGGGGCGAGGTCCAGCGCCCCCTCCAGGCTGACGCGACCATGGGTGGGGCGCAAGCCCACCAGGCCACAGTGGTTGGCCGGCGCACGCACCGATCCCCCGGTGTCGCTGCCCAGCGCAAAGTCGCATAGCCCGTGCGACACGGCCGAGGCCGAGCCTGAAGAGGATCCGCCGGTGATGCGATCGGGTGCGGCACCATTGATGGGGTTGCCAAAATGGGCGTTCTGGCCGTTCATCGAAAAGGCCAATTCGTCGGTGACGGTTTTGCCGACGAAGCGGGCGCCGGCATCGAGCAGTTTTTGCACTGTCACCGCACTCCGGGCCTTGATGCCCGAGCGTGCCAAAACCAAAGGCTGGCCGCCGCCGGTGGGGAAGCCGGCCACATCGAAAAGGTCCTTGACCGCAAATGTCAGACCCGACAGGGGGCCGCTGCCCCGGTGGGGCACCAGAACCTGGGGATAAGGCAAAAAACATCGGGCCTGTTCGTTCGCCAAGGGGGCGGTATGCGGCGTGGACAAAGGCGGCAAGGCGTCGATCGCACGGGCGAGGCGGGCGTCACGTTCTGTCAGTCCGCCGCTGTCGTGGGTGCTTAAGGTCAGACGGACGCGGTTGTAGACATTGACGATTTCAGGGTGATGATCCTGGCCATGCGCCAAATCAGCCACGTGCTGGACAAAAGTCATCGCTTGACCGAACGACTCGAAGGTCCATTCGCGGGTGACTTGGGTGCGGTCCTGGGACAGGGACCAAGCCCCCCAAGGGTGAGTGTTCGGGTTAAAGCTCATGGATCATCTTTCAAATCATGAAGAGGCAAAGGGGTGTCCCGGCGGGTACCCTCGCCCGGACAAAGCATCGTATATTCTGGCGTATTTGAATTGTTGAGGGAGTCACATGAGTTTGCCCAACCAAATGAAATTTGCTGACCATGGGGCGGGAGGAGGACCTGAGGTCATCGCCCTTCAAACCTGCCCCGTGCCGACACCGGCCGCCGGCGAGGTTTTGGTCAAAGTGGCCTATGCGGGCGTGAACCGGCCCGATTGCAGTCAGCGCAGCGGGCGCTATCCGCCACCGCCCGGAGCTTCACCCATCATGGGCCTTGAAATTTCGGGGGAGGTGGTGGCTTTGGGTGCCGGCGTGTCGCGTTGGAAGTTGGGCGATCGCCTGTGTGCTTTGGCCAACGGCGGTGGATATGCCGAGTACTGCTGCGTGCCCGAGGGGCAGGCCTTGCCCATCCCGCAGGGGTTCGATCTGCTGCAGGCAGCGGCCTTGCCCGAAAACTTTTTCACCGTCTGGACCAATGTGTTCGAGCGTGGAAGGCTGCAAAAGGGCGAGCGTTTTTTGGTGCACGGGGGTTCGTCGGGCATCGGTTTGACCGCCATTCAGCTCGCGCACGCCTGGGGTGCCGAGGTTTTTTGCACCGTTGGCAGCGATGACAAGGCGCAAGCTTGCCGGGCGGCCGGTGCTGACCATGCGATCAACTACAAGACGCAGGACTTCGTTGAAGTCGTCCAAGAGCTCACCGCCAAGCAGGGTCTGAACCTGATTTTGGACATGGTGGGAGGACCTTACATTCAACGCAATCTGCGCATGCTGGGCATGGACGGTCGGTTGGTGCAAATTGCTTTTTTGCAACCCTCCAAGGCCGAGGTCGACTGGGTCAGCCTGATGACCAAGCGGTTGACCTACACCGGGTCTACCCTGCGTCCGCGCAGCGCCGCTGACAAGGCCGCCATGGCCTCGGCCTTGTTGCAACAAGTCTGGCCCTTATTGGCCGGCGGCCAGGTCAAGCCCTACATTTACAAAGTCTTTGACCTTGCTGAAGCGGCTCAGGCCCATGCCCTGATGGAATCGTCACAACACATCGGCAAAATCATGATGAAAGTTGGAGGCTGACATGAGCAGACCCTTGCCTGTGGGCAACATCACCGATGCACCTGTGCGGGTCGAGGCTTTGCAGCGCCTGTATGACCTGATTGAGCAGCACATTGCCGAGCGCCGCTATCCGGGGGCTCAAATTGCCATGGCCTACCGTGGCGAATTGGTGCTCGACATGAGTTTTGGACACGCCCGCATCGGCTCTGGCGCTGCCCCCGACGACAAACCGGTCGCCACCCGCCCCGATACCTTGTGGCTGTTGTATTCCAACACCAAGGTGATCATGGCGGTGCTGCTGTGGATCTTGCACGAACGTGGACAATTGCGTTTCACCGATCGGGTGGCCGATCACCTGCCCGAGTTCGCTGCCCACGGCAAGCAAGACATCACGCTTTTGCAAGTCATCACCCATCAGGCCGGCTATCCGGGCCTTGAGGTGCCCGCTGAAGTGATCAATGATCACGTTGCTGTGCGCCGCACCGTCTGTGATTTTGTGCCCGAATGGCCGGCGGGCAGCAAGGTCAGCTACCACGGCCAAACAGCGCACTGGACCTTGGCCATGGTGGTCGAGGCCATCACGGGCCGGGATTTCCGCACGGTGGTTCACGACGAAGTGTTGCAACCTTTGGGCTTGCACGAAGAACTGTTCCTGGGGTTGCCCGAAAGTCAGTTGCCGCGCATGTCCTTTTTGTATGAGCCGGTCGCTGGCCAAGAGAGGGCCTTGCAATTGCGTTCTGAGAACACCGATCGGAATTGGCAGACGGCCGGGGCCCCCGGTGCCGGTGCCTATGGAACCGCCCGCGGCATGGCGGCCCTGTATCAAATGATGCTCCAAGGCGGGCGTTTGGGCGAGGTTCAGTTGCTTTCACCCCGCACACTCGAATACGCCATCCGCAACTACACCGGCGACCGGGTCGATGAATTCATGGGCATGCCCATGCACCGTGGCTTGGGGCCGCATCTGCGGGGCCATACCCCCGGCATCCGGGGTCTGGGTTCGCTGGCGCATCCGCTGACCTTTGGCCACGGCGGGGTGGGCAGCAGTTATTGCTGGGCTGACCCTGGCTCGGGACTGTCATTTGCCTACATCACCAATGCCAGGGTGAGCGAACCCTGGCACTCTGTGCGCATGGATCAGGTTTGTAACCTGGTCCATGCTGCCATCCAACCCTGAACAGGAGATACCATGCCCACCATCCATGTCGAACTCTTTGAAGGCCGCACCCTGGAGCAAAAGCGTGCCTTTGCCAAGGCTCTGACCGAAGCCACGGTACAGACCTTGGGCTCCAAACCCGAGTCGGTTGAAATCATCTTCACCGACATCAAAAAACACGATTGGGCCACGGGCGGCGTGCTTTGGTCTGACCGTCCCGACAACTGATTTTCAGGAGTTATCATGACCTTGCGTCGACGACACTTCATCGCCGCAGCCCCTTGGCTGGCTGCGCCCCTGGCTTGGGCTCAGGGCACATCATTCCCCGGCAAACCGATCAAGATCGTGGTGCCCAATGCCGCCGGTGGTGCGGCCGACATCACGGCGCGCACGGTGGGCCAAAAACTCTCCGAGGCATTGGGTCAGCCCGTGGTGATCGACAACAAACCCAGTGCCGGTGGCATTGTGGCCGGTGAGATGGTGGCCAAGGCCGATCCCGATGGCCACACCCTGTTGTTGATCTCCAGCGGCACCGCTGTCAGTGCGTCCCTCTTCAAAAGCTTGCCTTTTGACACCGTGCGCGACTTCAGCCCGGTGTCCAAATTGGCCAGCTTTGATCTGGTGTTGTGCGTGGCCGAAGGCGGGCGCTTCAAGACGCTGACTGAGTTGCTCGAATTTGCCCGGGCCAATCCCGGCAAACTCAACATCGGCACCCCTCAGGTGGGAACCACCCAAAACCTGGCGGCCGAGGTCTTTCTGAGCAGTGCGGGCTTGCAAGCTCAAATCGTGCCCTTCAATGGCACACCTCCTGTCATCACGGCCTTGCGTGGTGGCAACCTCGATGCCATGGTCGAGATCCTCGGACCGGTCATGGGTCAGATCAAATCAGGGGCTTTGCGGCCTGTCGCCGTGCTCAGCGACAAACGCGGTGCCGCTTTGCCCGATGTGCCTGCGGTGCGCGAGGCGGGGGGCAGCCTGGCCCAGTTCAATGTGTCGTCCTGGAATGGTCTTGCGGTGCCGGCCAAGACCCCTCGCGAGGTGGTCACACGGCTGAACCGGGAGTTGCAAACCATTTTGGCCATGGCCGATGTCAAGGCCAAGCTCAGTGAACTCAGTCTGTATGCTCAAGGCAGCACACCTGAGCAAGTTGGTGACATTTTGCAGGCCGATATTCGACGCTGGGCCGATGTGATCGCCCGCGCCAAAATCGAGAAAAAGTGAGTGTTGTGCTGCGCGGTTTGGGGCAGCAAGCCCGATGGGCCTTGCCCGCCGGCGTTTTGCTGGGCATCGCCTGGCCCCAACTGGCCACCGCCACCCGCCCTTTGTTGACGGCTGCCGTGGTGGGCACTCTGGTGGCTGCCCTGTTGCGCATGGACTGGGAGCGTTTGTGGGCTTGGGTTCGCCAGCCCGCATGGCCCTTGGCCTTGACCCTGTGGCTGACCTTGATCTCCCCCTTGTTGCTGTCGGTGCTGTGTCACTGGTTGCAAGTGCCCGACGCCTGGGTGGTGTTGCTGGTCTTGCAAGCCGCCGGCCCGCCGATTGGTTCGGCGGCAGCCTTTGCCATGTTTTTGGGTCTGGAGGCCAGTTTGTGCATGGTCACCACGGTGTGGGCGACGCTTTGTCTGCCCCTGACCCTGACCGTGATCGTGGCTGGCTTGTTGCCCCACTACGGCATCGAGGTCGACATTTGGCCCTTTTTCTGGCGCGTGCTGACGCTGGTCGTGTTGCCCTTTGTGATCGCTGTCGCCTTGCGCCGCTGGCTTGGCGTGGCATGGCTCAAAGCCCGTGATGCCGAATTGGCGGGTCTGAACGTGGTCATGCTGGTGATCTTTGCCTTGGCCGTGATGGAAGGTGTCCAGGATGTGTTGTTGCAAGATACCCCATTGGCCTTGAAATTGCTGGGCGTTGCCACCGCCTCTGTGCTGTTGTGGCACCTGTTGGGGCACGCCTTGTGTCGTTGGGCCGGCCTGAATACGGCTTATACCTCGGCACTGCTGACGGGTAATCGCAACATGGGCATGCTGTTGGTCGTGACCGCTGGCACCGCCGGAACCTGGTTTTCACTGTATGTGGCGATTGTGCAGATTCCCATGTATTGCGCCCCTTTGTTGCTGGGGCCCTGGCTGGCGCGTTCCCGTCAGGGTATCCAAAAAGTTTGATATTTGAACCGAGATGCTCTGAAAATCTCGGTGAACTGGCCCCTACAGGGGGCGCATGAACCCAGGAGATCTCATGAACCGACTTCAAGACCGTGTGGCCCTGATCACTGGCGCCAGCCGTGGCATTGGTCGTGCCGTGGCCGAGGCTTGCCTGCGCGAAGGCGCCCGGGTGGCCCTGGTGGCCACGCGGGAAGAAAAGCTCGAGGCCTTGTGCGCCGAGCAGGACTGGCCGCGTGATCGGGTCTTGTGCATGGGCGCAGATGTCGCCCGCGCCGACCAAGTCCAACGCACCGTGCAACGCACGCTGGATCGCTGGGGATCCATCGACATGTTGGTCAACAACGCAGGCATCTACCACGCTGCCGGTTTTTTGTCGCACTCCCCGGAGGACTTCCAGCGCTTGCTCGACGTCAATCTGTTTGGAGTGCTGCATTTCATGCAAGCGTGTTTGCCGCACATGCAGGAACGCCGCAGCGGCGCCATCATCAACATCGCTTCCACCGCAGGCAAGTGGGGTTCGCGCAACCAAAGTGCCTACAACACCAGCAAGCATGCGGTGGTGGGCCTGACACGTTGTGTGGCGCTCGAGGCCAGTGCCCACCAGGTCACCGTCAATGCGATCTGTCCGGGGTTTGTCCAAACCGACATGATCGATGAACTGAAGGTGCAGGCGGCGCACGCTGCGGGCGCTTCAGTCGACGATTTCATCAAGGCCACCCTGGCCCGGGTGCCCCTGGGGCGGCTGATGCTGCCCACTGAAATCGCTGAAATGGCTGTCTACTTGGGCTCTGATGCGGCCCGCGGGATCACCGGGCAAAGCCTGCACATCGACGGCGGAATGGTGATGTGAGGCTTAAGCGAGTTTTGCAGAGCTTCTTTAAATATAGAGTTTTTGCAACAGTTGGATCAGTTGGGCTTGTTCGGCCACACTGAGGGCTTGGGCAGCCTGGCGCTCCAAGTCAGAGGCACGATCTTCGGCTTGTGGCATCCATTCGCAGCCTAAAGCAGTGAGGTGCAAGCCCTGAGCCCGGCGATCCAGAGGGTGAGGGCGGCGTTCAATCAAGCCCCTGGACTCTAGGCCCTTGATCAGCCCAACCAAATTGGGCGGCAAGATCGAGAGCACCGAGCACAACTGGCGCGAGGTCACCCCGGGGTTGTGATGGATGATCGATAAAACCGAAAAGTCGACGGGTCGCAAGTCAAACTCGGCCATGCCGCGGACGAAATGCTCGATGATCACCAGCGAGGCGCGGCGGGCGTTGTATCCCAGCAGTGACTCAAGGTAACTGGTGTCAATGACCGGTTCGCGCGAATTCATGCCGTGACCTGGGTGCCCGTCAGAGCGTTTCGCAGGATGGCCATGCGGGTGTCCCACTCGGGCAGGATCCAGCGCTGCAGAGCTCGCTGAGCCGAACACCAACGGATTTGCCCGGCTTCGGGCAAAGCTGGCAGTTGGGCACCGATGTGTGCCCACGCCAGTTGCAGCATCCACAGGCCCAGTCCACGCAGATAGTCGTCGGCCAACTCGAATGGCAAGCGAGGTTGGTTCTGGATCTGAGCGATCTCTTGCGTCAATGCTTGCCAGGCCCGGGCGCGGTGAGTCAAATCAGCATCGGTCCCGGGCAGGGCGGCCAACTCCTGATCCATCCACTCGGACAATGCCAAACCGCCATCGGGCAGTACTTTGCGCAGCAACAGGTCGATGGCCTGGATTTCGTTGGTGCCCTCATAAATCATGGTCACCCGCGAATCGCGCACGTGTTGTTCAATCCCCCACTCGCGCACATAACCGTGCCCGCCCAGCACTTGCAGGCATTGGCTTGAGCCTTCAAAGGCCTGTTGGGTGAACAGCGATTTCATGATCGGGGTGGCCAATGCGCACCATCGTTGAGCTGACTGACGGACGTCGGGGTCGCAGGCGTGCTTGGCGCGATCGAGTTCGAGCGCAGTGCGGTAAGCCAGCCAGCGGCCTCCGTCGATCCAGGCCCTTTGGGTGTCGAGCATGCGTCGCACGGCGGGGTGATCCTGAATCAGGTCGGCTTCATGGCCATTGCGTGTTGCACCCGGTGCCCGCATCTGGCGCCGTTCACGTGCGTAAGCGTCGGCCTTTTGCCAGGCGGCATCAAGCAAGCCGATGCCTTGCAGAGCAACATGCAAACGGGCGGCATTCATCATCACAAACATGGCACCCAAGCCTTTGCCGGGTTCGCCCACGATCCAGCCGGGCGCGGCTTCGAAGCGCATCGCACAGGTGGGGCTGCCGTGCAGCCCCATTTTTTCTTCGATCCGGTCGCAATACACGGGCAAGCGCTGACCTTGAGGGTCGATCTTGGGCACCAGAAACAGCGACAGGCCCTTGGGTCCGGATGGAGCATCGGGTAAACGCGCCAGCACCAGATGCACGATGTTGTCGGTCAGGTCGTGTTCGCCGCCCGAGATGAAGATCTTGCTGCCGCTGAGGGCATATCGACCGTCGGACAGGGGTACGGCTTTGGTCCGCACCAGCCCCAGGTCGCTGCCGGCATGCGGCTCGGTCAGGCACATCGTGGCCAGCCATTCGCCGCTGGCCACCTTGCCCAGGTACAGGCCTTTGAGCTCATTGCTGGCGTGGTGTTTGATGCACTCGTAAGCCCCGTGCAACAGGCCCGGAGCCATGGTCCAGCCGTGGTTGGCGGCGCTGAGCATTTCAAAGAGCGTGGCCTCGAGCACCGCGGGCAGGCCCTGGCCCCCATCTTGCGGGTCGCAGGCGAGGGCGGGCCAGCCGGCTTGCCAAAAGGCCTGGTAGGCCTCCCGGAATCCATCGGGCATGCGCACTTCGCCAGCTTGCCAGCGGGCCCCTTGCTCATCGCCCAAGCGGTTGAGCGGGGCGATGATTTCGGTCACGAACTTGCCCGATTCGTCCAACACCTGCCGCATCAACTCGGCATCGACCTCGGCGTAGGGCGGCAACTGCGCCAACTGGCGCGGCAACCCCAGCACCTGGTCGATCAAAAACCACAGGTCGTCGGTTCGGGCTTGGTAGTTCATGTGGAAGTCACCAGTCCGATCAGGATTCAGCCGTGAAGCCGATGCGCTTGACCAGCGGTCCCCAGCGGTCGTACTGCTCACGCAGGCTCTGCGCCAATTCTTCGGGCGTGGAGCCACGGGCCACCAGGCCGACCACAGCCAGGCTGTCGATCACGGACTTGTCGCGCACGGCGGCATTGATTGCCGCATTGGCTGCAGCCACCACATGCGCGGGGGTGCGCGCCGGCGCAAAGATCGAGAACCATTCGTCAACCGTCAGCTCGGGGAAGCCCTGCTCGGCAAACGTCGGTACTTCAGGCACGAAGGGCGAGCGGCGGGCTCCCGAAGTGGCCAGAATCCGCATCTTGCCGGCGCGGTGATTGGCCAGGAAGTCACCATGGGGCGTCACCATTGCAGCGATTTGGCCGCCCACGACATCGGTCACGCCGGGCACCGAGCCTTTGTAGGGCACGTGGTTCATGGGGACCCCCGAGTTGATCCCCAACAAAGCCCCCAGAAAGTGGGGCGTAGAGCCGGCGCCAGGCGAGCCATAGTTGGCCAGCGTGGGGTTGGCCTTCGCCCAGTCCAGGAATTGGCGCACGTTCTTGACGCTTTCGGGCACCATCGGACCCACCGCCAAGCCATGATTGATGATCGAGGTCATGGAAACGGGCACGAAATCCTTGAACGGGTCATAGCTGAGGTTACGGTAAACATGAGGGAATACCGCCAGCATCGAAAACGGCGTCAGAGCCAAGTGGCTACCGTCTGCGGGAGCAGGCTTGAGCACATCGAGCGCAATGCGTCCACCGGCGCCTGGGCGGTTATCGACCACCGCCACATTGCGCGTGTAGGCGCTGCCGGCCATTTTTTCGCCGACGCGACGCGACACGATGTCGCCCGAGCTGCCGGCAGGGAAGCCATAAAAAATCTTCACTTGTTCAATCGGGAGTCCGGCTTGCGCCCAGACCCGCTGAAAAGGGGCCGAGCCCAGCACGGTGGCGGCCAGACCGGCCTGAATGAATTGACGTCTTTGAGTCATGGAATGGTCTCCTCAGGGTGGATGAATATCAGATGCACAAGGCCTTGATGTCCTCGGGTACCTCGATGGCCTTGATCCGTTGCGGATCGTCGGGGTGCCGGATGCAAAAGGCCCGTTTTTCAGTGCCTTCGCAAAGGATGTCGTCGTCACGGCGAACGATGTGTTGGTGGGTGAATACCTTCGAGGACCAATCGACCACCGAGGTATGCACCTGTAAACGCTGGCCATAAGTGGCCGGCCGCATGAAGCGGGTGTGGATTTCAAGCAAGGGCGTGCCTATGATGCCGCGTGTCTGGATCAGCTCACGCCAGGGAGGCACGCCGCATTGCATGAAAAAGTTCAGCGACGAGGCGTCCATCCATTTGCTGAAATTGGGAAAAAATACGATGCCCGCCGGATCGCAGTCACCAAACAGTACATCGACTTCGAAAATGATGGTCTTGTTCATGCCCGTGACCTCAGCGCGGCGCCATGCGCAGTGCACCATCGAGCCGGATCACCTCGCCATTGAGGTGTCCGTTGGTCACGATGTGCAACGCCAGGTCAGCAAATTCGCTGGGTTGACCCAGGCGCGGCGGAAAAGGAATCGAGGCGGCTAAAGAAGCCTGCACCGGCTCGGGCAGGGACTTGAGCAAAGGCGTGGCGAACAGCCCGGGTGCTATGGTGCAAACCCGGATGCCGTGTTGCGCCAGATCGCGCGCCATGGGCAGGGTCATGCCGACGACGCCGGCTTTGGAGGCGCTGTAGGCTTGCTGACCCACTTGGCCATCAAACGCCGCCACCGAGGCGGTGAAGACCATCACCCCGCGTTCACCCTCGGGCAAGGGATCGAGTCGCGCGCAAGCGGCCGCAAACAAGCGACTCACGTTGTAAGTGCCGATCAGGTTGACCTGGATCACCCGGGCGAAATCTTCCAAGGGGGCCGCACTGCCATCTTTGCCGACTACGCGTTTGGCGGTGCCGATGCCGGCGATGCTCATCAGAATTCGAGCCGGTCCGTGGGCCGCCTCGGCTTGTGCGACAGCGGCTTGCAGGCTGGCGCTGTCGGTGATGTCGCATGGGCAAGCCACGCCACCGATTTCGGCCGCCACTTTTTGCGCTTGCTCGGCGTTGACATCGAGCACCGCAACCCTGGCGCCTTGAGCCGCCAGCGCGCGCGCTGTGGCTTCGCCCAGACCCGAGCCACCACCGGTGACCCATGCGGCTTGTCCTTGTATGTTCATGTGGTTCTCCTGGTCAGATGTTGGGGCCGGGTCTCAAACCGAAGGCTTGATGATGTGGTGAAGCCGGTCTTCGTGCAAAGCGCTGACGGTGTCAGCCCGGTGTGTCAAAACCGATCGCTGATTGATCGACCCTTTATCGGTGATTTCGCCGCGGTCGATGGTAGGGGGCTCAGACAGCAGGCACAAACGAGCGATGCGATTGGCACTGCCGGTCGAGGTGCGCGCCAGTTCGTTGACCAATTGCTGGAAATGCGCCAGCACAGGTGCGCTGGCCAGTACATCGGCCAAGGGGGTGTCCGCGCCCAATCCAGCGAGTTGGCGCACCGCCGGAGTCGGAAAGACCATGGCCCCCACTTCCTTCAGGTTCAGTCCGGTTAACACCACATCCTGAATGTAAGGCGCGCCAGCCGCAATGATCTTGCCGCGCAACGGGCCCACGCTGACAAAAGTGCCGGTGGCCAACTTGAAGTCTTCGGCGATGCGACCATCGAATTTCAGTCCCAGGTGGACATCGGTTTCATCGATCCACTTGACGGCGTCGCCTGAGCGGAAGAATCCTTCTTCATCAAAAGCGGTTTGGGTCTCGGCTTCGTTGCGCCAGTAACCGGGTGTGATGTTGGGACCCCGGTAGCGGACCTCGGTCTTGCCATCGATGTCGACCAACTTGAGTTCAAGACCGGGCGTGGGAACCCCCAGATCGCCGGATCGGACTTCGGGGCGGGTCACGAAGATCGCAAACGGCCCGGACTCGGTCATGCCCAGACCGGTGGTCATGGCAATGCGCTGGCCCAATTCCATTTCTTGCGATTCGTACAGGCTGTCCCAAATGGGTTGCGCGAGTGCTGCACCGGCATAAAAAAACATGTGAACCCGAGACAACAGAGTTTTGCGCAAGACGGTGTCTTGCTTCATGGCGTGAGCGATGGCCTCAAACCCGGTGGGCACATTGAAGTAAACGGTCGGAGCGATCTCGCGCAGATTGCGCAAGGTTTCGCCCATCAGGGCCGGGGTTGGCTTCCCATCGTCGATGTAGAGCGTGCCGCCGTGATAAAGGATCATGCCGAAGTTGTGGTTACCCCCGAAGGTGTGATTCCAGGGCAACCAGTCGACCAGCACCAGCGGCGATTCGGCCAACACCGGCATGGACTGCACCATCTGTTGCTGGTTCGAGCACCACAGTCTTTGGGTATTGATCACGGCTTTGGGCAGTTTGGTCGACCCACTGGTGAACAAAAATTTGGCGATGGTGTCGGGGCCGGTGGCTGCCATGGCGCGATCCACAGCCTCGGTGGCTGGCGTGGCTTGCAGGTCCTGCATGGATAAGGCGGTTCGGTCGAGGCACTGGCCTTGGGCCAATGCCACAGGGCAATCGGCGGGCACCGCAGCCGCGATCGCCGGGGCATAGCGGGCGTCTTGCGCAAACACCAGGCCCGGGGTGACGGTGCGCAACACGTGCTTGAGCTTGTCGTAATCCTGGCTCACCAGCGAGTAGGGCGGAGAGACCGGCACAAACGGGACGCCAGCGATCAGACAGCCCACTGCGAGTTGTGCATGTTCAAGGCTGTTTTCGCTCAGAATGGCCACAGGGCGATCGGCACTCAGTTTGCGATCGATCAGATATTGGGCGATTGCACGGCCTTGCGACCAGACCTGTGCATAGCTCAAGTGCTGCCAGTCGCCCAAAGTGCCATCGGTGTTTTTAACCCGGCGCGCCATGAAGGTCTGCTGAGGTTTTTGCTTCACCCAGTGCTGCAATCGGTCGGTGATCCGCTCGGGGTAGTCGTCCAGCGCTTGGTCAGCCGTCAGGTAACGCACCCCCGGCACACCTTCGCGCAAGTTGACGCGGGTCACGCCAAACTGCATCGGCCGAAATTGAATGCTCATCCATGTCTCCTCGTCACGCTCTGTGGCGCTGGATTGCGGGTTTCAGGTTTTTTTGACTTTGTCGGCCTTGCCTTGCAAGAACGCATTCACCCGGGCCTTGGCCTCTGGGGCCGCTTGGGCGATGGCCGCCATCATGGCTTCGGTCATCAGCCCGTGGTCGGCGGGTTGTTCGGCGATGCGCGGCAACACATGGGTCAGGGCGTAGTTGGTGAGCGGTGCGTTGGTGGCGATGCGGCGAGCCAATTCCAGGGCTTTGTCCAGCGCTTGACCAGCGGGCACCA
>JACCDX010435710.1_pt1 | contig 28156 bp, 27 predicted proteins | sample 7449681 | NCBI WGS metagenome assembly JACCDX01 (sample SAMN15323450, study PRJNA562643) | freshwater metagenome | isolation source: river surface water | place: USA:Blue River Watershed | collected 2017-08-18
ACCCATGCTGATCTGTTACGGCAAGCCGGGCTCTATGCCGAAATGTGGGCGCGTCAGCAGGCCGAAGATGATGAGGAAGGCGCGGTCGCGGCAGAATGAACGCCGCCCTTCTCGATCACCTGCATACGACCTTTGGCTTCACCGCGTTTCGCGGGGTGCAGGCCGATGTCATCGCGCGGGTAATGGCCGGCGCGCGGACGCTCGCCGTGATGCCAACCGGCGCGGGCAAGTCGCTCTGCTATCAATTGCCGGCGGTCATGATGTCGGGCACCTGCGTCGTCATCTCCCCGCTCATCGCGCTGATGCACGATCAGATGCGCGCCGCAGACGCGGTCGGCATTCGTGCGGCGACGCTGACATCGGTTGATGAGAACCGCGCCGAAACCCGCGCCCGCTTTCGCGACGGCGACCTTGATTTGCTCTATGTCGCGCCGGAGCGGGCATCCTCGCCCGAATTTTGCCAGCTCCTCTCAGAAGGGCGGGTAAGCCTGTTTGCGATTGATGAGGCGCATTGCGTTTCGGAATGGGGGCATGATTTCCGCCCCGATTATCGGCTGCTCGCCCCCTTGATGGATGCCTTTCCCGATGTGCCTCGGCTGGCGCTGACCGCCACCGCTGACGCCCACACCCGTGGCGACATCTTGGCCCAATTGGGAATCCCGGTTTCGGGGATGATCGTCTCTGGCTTTGACCGGCCGAATATCCGCTATGCCATTTCGCCGCGCGACAATGGCACCCGTCAGATTGCCGAGGTCATCCGCGCGACGCCGGGGGCGGGGATTGTCTATGCCCGCTCGCGCGACGCGACCGAGCGGCTGGCCGCAGCCCTCACCGCAACAGGCCGCCCGGTGCGGGCCTATCACGCTGGGCTGGAGCCGGAGGTGCGGCGGCGCAATCAGGCAGATTTCGTGGCATCTGAAGAGATGGTGATGGTGGCGACCATCGCCTTTGGCATGGGCATTGATAAGCCCGATGTCCGCTTCGTCCTTCATGCGGGCCTCCCGAAATCGATCGAGGCCTATTATCAGGAAACGGGCCGTGCGGGCCGCGATGGTGACCCCGCCATTGCCCAGATGTTCTGGGGCGCGGAAGATTTTGCGCGCGCTCGGCAATGGCTGGCGGACGTGGAGGAGCGGCGTTTGCCCGGAGAGCGGGCGCGGCTCGCCGCCCTTGGCGCGCTTGTCGAAACGGGCGGGTGCCGCCGGGCGATTTTGCTTCGCCATTTCGGCGAAAGCCCGCCTGAAAGCTGCGGCAATTGCGACAATTGCCTTTCTTCCCCGGCGTACACCGATGCGACCGAAGTCGCGCAAAAGCTCCTTTCCGCTGTCTATCGCACCGGGCAAAGCTATGGCCTTGGCCATATCGAAAAGGTGCTCCTTGGCCGCGCCGATGATCGCGTGGTCCAGCAACAGCATGATCGGCTCTCAGTCTATGGCATCATTTCTGCCGAAGAAGCGCCGATGCTGAAGCCCCTCAGTCGGGCGCTGCTGGTGCGCGACGCGCTCAGGCCAACCGAACATGGCGGGCTGATGCTCGGGCCAGAGGCGCGGGCCATTTTGAAGGGCGAGGTCCCGGTTGAATTGGTGCTGCCCCCCGCGCGACCCAAATCTACCTCCCGCAAGGCGCGCGGTGGCGACCATCCGCCCGATCCCATTTTTGACGCGCTGCGCGCCTGTCGTCGCGAATTGGCGCTGGAGGCAGGGGTGCCGCCTTATGTCATCTTCCATGATGCCACGTTGCGCGAGATGGCGCAGATCCGGCCCAAGAGCCGCAGCGATATGGCGCTGGTCACGGGCGTCGGCACGCGTAAGCTTGAAGCCTATGGCGATGCGTTTCTGGCTGTTCTAAAGCAATTTTAGCAAGGAGAATCTCTATGTTCCGGACGCTGACGCAAGAGATCATGGTCGCCCCGCAAATCGGCGTCGATGCCGTAGCGGAAGCCAAGGCGCAGGGCGTGTCGCTGATCATCAACAACCGCCCCGAAGGCGAATCAGATGATCAAGTGGCCGGGACGGAAATTGAGGCTGCGGCGCGGGCTGCTGGGCTTGATTATGTCGCGATCCCCGTGACGCATAGTGGCTTTAGCGAACCCCAAGTGGCGGCGATGGTCGCGGCGTTGAAAGGTGCCAAAGGCAAGGTTTTGGCCTATTGCCGTTCGGGCACCCGCTCCACCCTGCTCTGGGCTTTGGCGGAAAGCGCGCAAGGCGGCGATCCCGATGCGCTCACCAATATGGCGGCAAAAGCAGGCTATGATCTGTCGCCCGTTCGGCCCCTCATGGACATGCTTAAGGCCCGCGCCTGATGGGGGCGCTGCTCGCCAAGCTGGGGGTATCGCTGCTCGCGATCCTCGCTTTGGCGGGGGTCGCGCGCTTGCTGAAGCTTGGCGGCGATGTGCGGCTCAGAGATGCGGCGCATGCCCAAGACGTGGCCGCTGAATTGGTCTGCGGGTTTGAGGCGGTGGACGTTGCGCTCGACAAGGCGGGCATGTCCGCACTGCTGCGCGATGCCCAAGGCCGGCAGTTGCTCATCCGCCAACATGGGGTCGCCTTTGCGGGGCGGCTGCTCGATCAGGGCATCGATGCCCAACTCGACAAGAATTTCTTGACCGTCGAAACGTCTGATCGCTTTTTCGGCCGGGTGACGCTCAATCTGGGGGAGGCCGCGCCGCGTTGGGCCTCGGGCTTTAGGGACTTGCCCGCATGACGCCGCATCTGCCCAATCCGGTCGACTATGCCGTCCCCGGCTTTGTCCTGTTGATCTTGATCGAGATGCTCTGGGCCAAGCGCCGCGCGCCCGAAAAATATGAACCGCGCGATACGCTGACCTCGCTCGCGATGGGCTTTGGCAGCACGATTGCCGGGGCGCTGGTCGCGGGCGCGGTCGTGGGCATGGCGCTGTGGGTCTATCAATTCCGGCTGACCAGCATTCCCTTTGCCTGGTGGGCGTGGGGGCTGTGCTTTGTCCTTGATGATCTGGCCTATTATGCCTTCCACCGCTCGGCGCACCGAGTGCGCTGGTTCTGGGCGAGCCATGTGAACCACCATACGAGCCAGCATTACAACCTCTCCACCGCGCTGCGCCAGACATGGACGGGCTTTATCGCCTTGGGCTTTATCTTCCGCCTGCCGCTGATGCTCATCGGCTTTCATCCGGCGATGGTGTTCTTTTGCGGCGGGATCAATTTGATCTACCAATTCTGGATCCACACCGAAGCGGTGGACCGCTTCCCGCGCTGGTTTGAAGCGGTGATGAATACGCCGAGCCACCACCGCGTCCATCACGCGACCAACCCGCGCTATCTCGACCGCAATTATGCGGGGGTCTTCATCATCTGGGATCGGCTGTTCGGTACCTTTACCCAAGAAGTCCGCGACGAGCCGATCCGCTATGGGGTTGTGAAGCAATTGGGCAGCTTCAACCTGCTTTGGGTCGCGTTCCACGAATGGCTGGGCATCGCCCGCGACCTATGGTCGGCACCGTGGCGGCACAAGCTGAACTATCTCTGGCGCCCCCCCGGCTGGTCACATGATGGCAGCCGCGAAACGAGCGACAGCATCAGAAAAACATGGGAGGAAAAACAGGCATGGACGCGTTCGACATCGTCGTCATCGGCGGAGGTTCCGGGGGCAGCGCCGCCGCAGGTCGGCTGAGCGAAGACGGGAAATATTCAGTCTGTGTCATTGAGGCAGGGGCGCCCAATACCAGCTGGCGGATCATCGCGCCGGGCATGCTGCCCTTTCTTCCCAAGCCCTCCAATTGGCGGTTTGAGACGGTCCCGCAAAAGGGGTTGAACGGCCGCACCGGCTATCAACCGCGCGGCAAAGGGCTGGGTGGCTCGTCCGCTGTCAACGCGATGCTCTATGTGCGCGGCTGCGCTTGGGATTATGACAATTGGGCAAAGCTGGGGGCCAAGGGCTGGAGCTATAAGGACGTCTTGCCCGTCTTTCGCCGCGCCGAGGCCAATGTGCGCGGCGAAGATAAATTCCATGGCGGGGACGGCCCCTTGTCGGTCAGTGACCAGCTTTGGCCCAACCCGGGCAGTGTCGATTTCGTCGATGCCGCAGCCGAACTCCAATTGCCACGCAATAGCGATTTCAACGGGGAGAAGCTTGAAGGCGTCGGCGTCTATCAAGTCACCCAGAAAAAGGGCGAACGCTGGACGGCGGCGCGCGCTTATGTGCTACCGCAACAGGCAGCCGGTCGGCTCCATGTCGAAACCGGCGTGCAGGTGGAAAAGATCATCATCGAAAATGGCCGGGCAACGGGCGTGCGCATCCGGCAGGGGCGTCAGTCCAAGACGATTACCGCCCGCCGCGCCGTCATTCTAGCGGCCGGAGCCTTTGGCACCCCCCAGCTTCTGATGCTCTCGGGCATTGGCCCTGCCGCGCATTTGAAGGAACACGGCATCGATGTGCTCGTCGACCGACCCGAAGTCGGCGCGAACTTGCAGGATCACATTGATTATGTGGCGAGCTTTAAGACCGGCGGTGAGGTGTTCAACGGCACCTCGCTGTCAGGCGCGGTGCGTTTCATCCGCTCGATCTTTGAATGGCGCGCCAAGCGGACGGGGACGCTGACGACGCCGTATGCGGAGTCGGGCGGCTTTGCGAAAACGCGGCCTGATGTCGCAGTGCCGGATGTCCAGTTCCACTTCGTCCCCGCGATGCTCGAAGACCATGGACGGGAATCGGTGAAGGGCGTCGGCTATTCGATCCATGTCTGCGTGCTGCGGCCGGAAAGCCGGGGAACGGTGCGGCTCGCAAGCGCCGACCCCATGGCGGCCCCCGCCATTGATCCCAATTTCCTTGACGATGATCGTGATATGGACGTGCTGCGCGCAGGCGTGAAGCTTGTTCACCGCATCGCAGCCGCCCCTGCGCTCGCCAAGCACAAGGGCGTGGATCGCCACGCAACGCCGCTCGATGATGACGCAGCGCTCGACCAGCTGATCCGCAACCGCGCCGATACCGTCTACCACCCGGTCGGCACCGCGCGCATGGGATCTGACGATCAGGCCGTCTGCGATCCCCAGCTTCGGGTGCGCGGCGTCGAGGGGCTCTATATTGCCGATGCCTCGGTGATGCCGCGCGTCGTTTCCGGCAACACCAACGCCCCCACGATCATGATCGGGGAACGCTGTGCCGATTTCGTCCGGGCGGATTTGGGTTAAGGATGATCGTGTTCCGGCTTATGCGGGATCGCCGCCTTCGTCATTGCGAGCGTAGCGAAGCAATCCAGCTTTCTACCGAAGTCTGGATTGCCACGCCGCTGTCGCGCCTCGCAATGACGGTCTAAGCGAGCAGGCTCCCTATTCCGCCAGCCCCACCAACATCGCCGGCGTCAGCACCTGCGGTAGTTCTTTGGGTGGCGCGCCCTTAGCATAATAGAGGTAGAGCGGCACGCCCGAGCGGCCTTGCGCTTCCAAGAAGCGGCCAATGGCAGGGTCGGCATTGGTCCAATCGCCCACCATCGTCACAACGCCTGCTTTCTCAAACGCGGCCTTGACCTCGGCACGGTCGATCGCGGCCTTTTCATTGACCTTGCAGGTCAGGCACCAATCGGCTGTGAAGTAGAGGAAGACGGGGCGACCCTCGGCCCGCAACGCGGCAAGCTTCGCTTCGCTGAAGGGTACGCCTGTTGCCACGCCCGCCTGGCGGGTGGTGAGCAGTGCTGCTGGTGTGAAGGCGGTCAAGGCAAGGCTCGCGCCGATCACCACCAGCCCGGCAAAAGCTGCCGACTTGCCAGCCGCCTGCACCCGCCCAATCTGCCAAAGCGCGATGCTGAGCGCTGCCGTTGCCCCTAAGCCGAGCCAAAGCCCTGCGATGCCCGTCTGCCGCCAGAGCAGCCAGCCGAGTGCAGCGGCCGTTAAGAACATGGGGATGGACAGGATCGCTTGAAACCGGCCCATCCACGGCCCTGGCTTGGGCAGTCGGGTCCGCAGCGCGGGGACAAAGCCAATCAGGAGGAAGGGCAAAGCGAGCCCCAGCCCCAGCCCGGCAAAGATCGCAAGGGCGGCAGGCGTTGGCAGGACAAGCGCGGCGCCCAAAGCGGCGGCCATAAACGGCCCGGTGCACGGCGTTGCGACAAAGGCGGCGAGGACGCCGGTCCAGAACGCGCCCGCCACGCCATCCTTGCCGGCCAAGGCCTCGCCGCCGCCAAAGCCGCGCAGATGAAACACATGCGCAAGGTTGAGCGCGATCGCGGTGACCAAAAGCAAGAGCAGGAGGATGACGCGTGGCTCCTGCAGCTGGAACGCCCAGCCAATCGTTGCCCCGCCGGCCCGCAATCCCAACAGCGCGCCGCCCAACGCAAGGCAGGTTAGGATCACGCCGGCCGCATAGGCCAGCGCCTCTTGCCGCGCCGTGCGGGCATCCCCCCCGGCGCGCGCTAAGCTCATGGCCTTCAAGCTGATAACCGGAAAGACGCAGGGCATCACATTGAGCAACAGGCCGCCCGCGAGCGCCCCGGCCAGCGCGAGCATAATGGTCAGCGCAAGCGGCGGGGCATCGACGGCGGCCACCGCACCGGGGGTGGCGGCGACTTCAAACCCCCGGCCATCGCCCGTCGCCAGAACGCCAGAAAGCCGCTCAACGGCGGTCTTGGCGTCGGTTTCGATGATCAGCTCATCGCCCACACGGACGATTTTTTGGGGCGCGGCATAGGCCAGCGCCTCTTCGGTTTCGGCGTAAAACCAAGGGGCGGGCAGCGCGATCCCTTGCGGCAGGGGCATGGCAATCCGCACTTTCGTGCCGTCGCGGGTAAAGCGCGCGGGGCTTCCCAAGGGCAGCGCAAGCTTTGCGCGCCACGCGTCAAACCGCGCGCGGTCTGCGGGAAGGGTCGCTCCGTCCCCGATGGTAAGGCTAAGGTTCAGCGTGCCGCGTTCCGGCACACAAATCTTGTCGGTGCACGCCAGCCATTGCGCGTCAGCGCGGATCGGGACGGTGGTGCCAGGTGCCAGATCGCGGGGTAGCGTCAACGGCAGCAACAGCGCATGATCCCCGTTGAAAACATGGTTCATCAATCCAGCGACCAGCAGCTTTTCGGGCACGGGCCACCGCAGCGGCCCCAAGCTTGCCCCCTGGGGCACTTGCCAATCAAGGCTAATGCCCACCCCGGCATCACCCGGGTTTTTCCAATAGCCGTGCCAGCCGGGTGCAGGGCGCATATCGATCGCCAGCATCACCGTGCTGCCCGGCTTTGGCGCCCGGCTTTCGGCCACCAATTGCGCCTGAATGTTATTTTCAGCGTGGGCCGGTGCGACGCAAACCAGCAAAAGCGCCAGCAATGCCATCAGCGTGTCGCGTAGGCGCGCGAGGGAAAGGTCTTGCGGGGTCATGCCCGTCTCTATAGCCAAGCAGGATCAACCTTGCACAGGAGACATTTGGATGAGGGTCGCCCATTGGATTGTTGCGCTTGCTGGTCTTGCCGCTGGGCCGGTTCAGGCAGCCCCCAAGCCACCCAAGCTGGTCGTTGTGATTTCGGTTGACCAGTTCTCGTCCGACCTTTTTGCGGAATGGCGGGGTAAATTTTCCGGCGGGTTGAAGCGCATGGCATCGGGCGTTGTTTTCCCAGCTGGCTATCAAAGCCATGCCGCGACCGAAACCTGCCCCGGCCATGCCACGATCACGAGCGGCATCCACCCCGGCCGTGCCGGCATTGCCGCCAATGACTGGTTCGGCATGCGGGGGGAAAAGTTCGACGAAATCTATTGCGTGGAAGATGAAGACATCCCCGGCAGCAGCCATGATGATTATACCGTATCGCTCAAGCATTTAAGCCCGGACTGGCAACCGCTGGGAGATCGGATGAAGGCGCAATCGGGCAGCCAAACCCGCGTCTTTGCCGTTTCGGGCAAAGACCGGGGCGCGACGCTCATGGCGGGCCGCCAAGCCGATGTGACGCTGTGGTATGATTGGCGCGCCAAAGGTTTTACCAGCTATAAAGGCGTTGATTCAGCAAAGCTTAATGCCGCGGTCCCCGGGCTTGGGGCCGCCAATGCCCGCATCGCCCAATGGATCGCCAAGCCAGTTATCCCGCCCTTGCCCCTGCAATGTACGGCCAAGATTGCCCCGGTTGCCGTGGGCAAGCTGATCATCGGCGATGGCGCCGAAGATGGGCCGCGCACGGACAAGCCGGAAAATACGGCCAAGGATTTCCGGGTGACGCGCGCGCTGGATCTCGCCACGCTCGATCTGGCGGAAAATATCGTCGCGGCCAATCGGCTTGGCCAAAAGGCGGGAACCGACGTGCTGGCGATCAGCCTGTCTGCCACCGACTATATCGGCCATGCCTATGGCACCGAAGGGCCGGAGATGTGCGGGCAGATGGTGTCGCTCGATGCTCGGCTCGGTCGCTTCTTTGCCGCGTTAGATCGGCAGAAGATTGACTATATTGTGGCGCTGACAGCGGACCATGGCGGCTTTGACGCGCCTGAGCGCCATGAAGAACATGCGTGGCCCGAGGCCGGCCGCGCCCCGCTAATGCTGGCAGCCCCCGCCTTGTCGCAGATGCTTGCCAAGCAATTTGGCTGGCAGGGGTCGTTGGTCGAAAACCGCGCGCTTGGCGGGGATTATTGGTTCACCCCCAATGTGCCGGGCAATCGCCGGCCAGAAGCTGCCGCGTGGCTGAAGACAGCGCTCGAAGACCAGTTTAAGGGGCAGATTTCGGGCGTATTTACCAAGGCAGAGATTGCTGCTCTGCCGGTGCCAACGGGGAACCCCGCCTTATGGACCGTCGCCCAGCGCATCCGCGCCTCGTTCGTGCCGGATCGTTCAGGCGATATCTATGTCGCGCTGCTCAACGGCCAACAGCCGGCCCCGGCGGGCATCAAAGGCTATGTCGCGACCCATGGCAGCCCTTGGGATTATGACCGGCGCGTGCCCATGCTCTTCTGGCGCAAGGGGATGACCCCGTTCGAACAGCCCCAGCCGGTCGCCACGGTGGATATTCTGCCAACGCTTGCCGCTTTGGTCGATCTGCCGATTGAGCCCGGATCGGTGGATGGTCGCTGCCTTGACCTAGAGGCAAGCAAGTCGAGCAGTTGCGACTAACCCCAAAGGGCCGCCCGCACGCAGGCTAGCGGGTGGCATAGGGCTGGATGCCCGGCCCCAAATCATTACCCGAAAGGGTAATCCGGTCGCGCGTCCAATTCGCGACAAAGCTGGTCGGCCAAGAGATGCCAGGGGCGAGCCGGGCGCGGTTGGCGCTAACGCTAAGGCCAGCTGAGCCATGCGACACCTGTTCCGCCCCCACCGCAATGATCGCGCTGTGATTTTCCTTGTTCGGCCCGATTAGAAATTCGTTGCGCGCGATGATGCCGCTCGCCCCAGCGGGGAGGTCGATAGCGTAGTTGGTCGCACTGCCCCGGCTATCGTCAAAGCTTGTATCGGTAATCTCGATGCGGGCCGCTCGCGCTTTCACATAATGGCCGCCGGTGCCTGCCTCAAAGCGGCTTTGGCGCACAATCACGCGGCCAAGATTGCCCGTGTAGACGGAATGGGAACATTGGCCATTGGGGCAGCCGCCAAGCCCGGCAAAGGTTGACCGGTCGATCGACAGCGTGGCTTGAGGGTCGTCTGCGGTTAAAACCCCTTGTTCTGAATTTCTGAACTGGCTTTGGACGATGGACACATCGCCCCGTTCCACCCGGATGCCCGCGCCATTGCGGTCAGCGACGCGAAAGCCTCTGAAAACAATCCCTTCAATATGCGCGGCGCGCCCGCGCAAGACGAGGCCAGCCTTGCCTTCACACGCGACGCCATCAAAGACGACGCTGCCCGGCACCGCCGCTCGATAGGCCACCCGGCCCGCCGTTTGGACGGCGCATTCCCGGTAGACGCCCGCGCGGATCAAAATGGTGCCATCGCCCGCGCCAATCGCGGCGACTGCTGCTGATAGGGTTGAAAATCCTTGCCCATTTTCCTCGATGGTGAACGGGGCAGAAGGTGCCGTGGCGTTGGTGAGCGAACCCGTGCCAGCAAGGAGCCCCGCCCAGAGGGTCAGCGATAAAAGGCGCATGATCATCCCTTTCCAAAGGCGATCATCTGGCCTGAACAGCGTGGCCAGGTCGATTCAGATTGATGGTTAATTGGGTCTTGAACGGAGCATTAACTCTATAATCTGGTCCAATATCTGTCTTTTTTGGTTGGACCCTGTTTCGCCTTTCTTGTACCGGGGCGGCATGTCTGACTGTGAAGCCTGTCTGGTACGCAACCGGGCCATTTGTTCGGCACTCTCGCCGGATGAGCTTGGGGCGCTGTCAAAGCTGGGGCGCAAGCAATTGGTCTCGCGCGGCCAAACCCTTGTCTGGGAAGGCGATGAGGCGCTGGTTGTCGCCAATGTCATTCAAGGCGTGCTGAAGCTATCGGTATCAACGGCGGATGGGCGTGAGCAGATTGTGGGCGTTGTCTTCCCATCCGATTTTATCGGCCGGCCCTTTGGCAAGGAAAGCCCCTATGGGGTGACCGCGCTCACCGATGCTGAAGTGTGCATCTTCACCCGGGCGGCGTTTGATGGCTTTGCCAAGGACCATCCCGAACTGCAGCACAAGCTCCTCCAGCGCACGCTTGATGAGCTGGACCGCGCTCGGCAATGGATGATGCTTTTGGGCCGCAAGACCGCGAGCGAACGGATCGCGACGCTGCTCCTTGAAATCTCCAATCGGCTCGGCAGCACAAGTTGCGCGGCCTTTGTGCCCTTTTTGGATGAGTTCGACCTGCCAATGGACCGGCAGCAAATGGGCGATGTTCTGGGGCTCACGATCGAAACCGTCAGCCGCCAGCTTACCAAGCTGAAAGACGCCGGGATGATCGAACTGCCTGACCGCCGCCGTGTGGTGATCAAGGCCCGCCAGCGGCTGGAACAGCTCGCGACGGCTGCCTAAGGGCACGCGCTCTAAGCCTGTCTTTGCGGCAGGTTATGGCTCTTTTGACCTAGGTCAAAGTCTTCTCCTTGTTGCAGTGCGACATAGCGCCTTGAGATCAGCCGCATCGGGCGGTGGCTCGGGGAAAGACCATGGAAGAAGTCATTTTACGCGGCGGGGCATGGTATCTTGTCGCCTTTATCGCTTTTGTGGCCGCCGCCTTTGGCGTGGATACCGGCTTTTCAGTGCATATGAGCATCATCTGCGGGGCCGCGTTGATCGCGGCGTTCGCGTCCAATGCGGGGTTTGATTACCGGCTCGGCCGCTTCATCCAGCCTGCCGGCGCCTCGACGCGCTATGATGATGATCTGGTGCGCTTGGGCGTTATCGCCACGCTGTTTTGGGGCATGGCCGGGTTTCTGGCCGGGCTTTATATCGCGCTGCAATTGGCTTTCCCCGTGCTCAATCTGGGGCTTGAATATACGACCTTTGGGCGCTTGCGCCCGCTCCATACCTCGGCCGTCATCTTTGCCTTTGGGGGCAATGCGCTCATCGCGACGAGCTTTTATGTTGTCCAGCGCACCTGCCGCGCGCGGCTCGCTTTTCCCGGCCTCGCGCGCTTCGTCTTCTGGGGCTATCAACTCTTCATCGTCTTGGCCGCGACCGGCTATTTGATGGGCATTACCGAGGCCCGCGAATATGCGGAACCCGAATGGTATGTTGATCTGTGGCTGACCATCGTTTGGCTTGGCTATCTCGCGGTGTTTGTGGGCACGATCGTCAAGCGGTCAGAGCCACATATCTATGTCGCGAACTGGTTCTACCTCTCGTTCATCATCACTGTTGCGATGCTGCACGTCGTCAACAACTTGTCGATGCCGGTGAGCTTGCTGGGTTCCAAAAGCTATTCGGCGTTTTCGGGCGTGCAGGATGCGCTGACGCAATGGTGGTATGGGCATAATGCGGTCGGCTTTTTCCTGACCGCCGGCTTCCTCGCCATGATGTATTATTTCGTGCCCAAACAGGCGGAGCGGCCAGTTTATTCCTATCGGCTCTCCATCATCCACTTTTGGTCGTTGATCTTCCTCTATATCTGGGCAGGGCCGCACCATTTGCATTACACCGCGCTCCCCGATTGGGCGCAGACCTTGGGCATGGTCTTTTCAATCATGCTGTGGATGCCAAGCTGGGGGGGCATGATCAACGGCCTGATGACGCTCAACGGCGCGTGGGACAAGATCCGCACCGATCCCATTATCCGCATGATGGTGATGGCGCTCGCCTTCTACGGCATGTCGACCTTTGAAGGCCCGATGATGTCGGTGAAGGCCGTCAACAGCCTGTCGCACTATACCGACTGGACGATCGGCCATGTCCATTCGGGGGCGCTCGGGTGGAACGGCATGATTACTTTTGCCTGCCTTTATTACCTTGTCCCGCGCCTCTGGGGCCGCGCCCGGCTTTATTCGCTGCGCATGGTCAACTGGCACTTCTGGCTCGCGACCATCGGCATCGTTTTCTACGCGGCGTCGATGTGGGTGGCGGGCATCATGCAAGGGCTGATGTGGCGCGAATATGGGGCAGATGGCTATCTCGTCTACTCCTTTGCGGAAACGGTCGCGGCGATGCACCCGATGTACATCATCCGCGCAACGGGCGGCCTGCTCTACCTCGCTGGCGCGGTCATCATGGTCGTGAACGTCTGGATGACGATTGCTGGCAAGGTCCGGGAAGAGCGGGCGATGACCGAAACCCCCTATGATCCGGAAGCCGACCGCCCTGTGGTCGCTGTGCCCGCCGAATAAGGAGATATGACCATGGCCTTGAAGGCACTCGATCATGGCAAGCTGGAACGCAATGTTGGCTTGCTGGGCATCTTCGCGCTGATCGCGGTAACGATCGGCGGGATCGTGGAAATCGCGCCGCTCTTCTGGATCGATTCCACGGTTCAAAAGGTGAAGGGCGTGCGTCCCTACACACCGCTCGAACTGGCGGGCCGGAACATCTATATGCGCGAAGGCTGCTATGTCTGCCACAGCCAGATGGTTCGCCCGTTCCGCGATGAGGTGGAACGCTATGGCCATTATAGCCTCGCCGCCGAAAGCATGTACGACCATCCGTTCCAATGGGGCTCCAAGCGCACCGGCCCTGATCTGGCGCGCGTTGGCGGCCGCTATTCCGACCAATGGCATCAAGAGCATCTGAAAAATCCACGCGCCGTTGTGCCCGAATCGATCATGCCGCCTTATGCCTTTTTGGCGGCGCGTGAGCTGAAAGCGGGCGACATGACCGAGCATTTACAGGCGCTGCAACGCGTAGGGGTGCCCTATACCCAGAAGGATCTGGATCGCGCCAATGCCGATCTCGTGGCCCAGGCCGATCCCGATGCGGATGCGGCGGACCTCGCGACACGGTACCCCAAGGTGCAGATCCGCGACTATGATGGGGATCCGGCGCGCCTGACCGAAATGGATGCGCTGATTGCCTATCTCCAGATGCTGGGCACGCTGGTCGATTTCAAAGCCGCCGAAGCGCAGGAGCAGGCGAAATGACCTATGAAGCGCTGCGCCATTTTGCCGATAGCTGGGGGCTGGTTGCCATGGTGGTGCTGTTTCTCGGCTTTACCGGCTGGGCCTTCCGCCCCGGCTCGCGCGAGGTGAGCGCGCGGGTCGCCACCATGATCTTCGAGGACGATGACAATGGCTAAGAAACCCGATGCTCCCGGCCCGCGCGTTGATCAGCCGACCGGCACTGAATTTGTCGGCCATGAATGGGATGGCATTGAAGAACTGAACACGCCGCTGCCGCGCTGGTGGCTGCTGACCTTCTACGCAACGATCATCTGGGCGCTGGCCTATACGGTGATGTTCCCGGCCTGGCCGATGATCAGCCGGGCAACGGCGGGGATCACTGGCTGGACCAGCCATGGTCAGCTGGCCAGCGAGCTAAAAGCGCAAGACGCGAAGCGGGCACCGATTATCGCGGCCATCGCCGCGACGCCGATTGAGCAATTGCCGGCAAAGCCCGCCTTGATGAATGCAGCTGTTGAAGGCGGTCGGGCGGCGTTCAAAGTCAATTGTGTCCAATGCCATGGCTCGGGCGCGGCAGGCTCTAAAGGCTATCCAAACCTCAACGATGATGACTGGCTTTGGGGAGGCGACTTAAAGGCGATCCGGTTCACGCTGGAACATGGTATCCGCAACCCAGACCATGCGGCCACCCGCCAATCGCAAATGCCGGCCTTTGCCGGGATTTTGAGCGATGCAGAAGTTTCGGCCGTGGTCGCGCATGTCCGCACGATTTCTGGCCAGCGCAAGGCCGATAGGCTGGCGCAACAAGGGGCCGCCCTTTTCGCCACGAACTGTGCCGTTTGTCACGGGCCGCAGGGCAAGGGCAATCGTCAAGTGGGCGCCCCCAATTTGACCGATGGCATCTGGCTCTATGGCGGCGACACAGCCACCCTCACCGAAACAGTGCTCAAGGCCCGCCAAGGGGTGATGCCGCGCTGGGGGCATAAGCTCAGCCCCGCGACGATCACGATGCTGGCCGCTTATGTCCATGCGCTGGGCGGCGGCGAGGCAAGCCCGGCACCGCAAAAAACGGCAGCCGCCCATGCCCAGCCTGAGTGAGCCAGAGCCGCTCGGGTCGCTCTATGAGAAGCGCAAGGCCGTCTACCCCAAAGCGGTAGACGGCTTCTTCCGCCGCTTCAAATGGGCGATCATGGCGGTGACGCTGGCCATTTATTATGTAACGCCGTGGCTGCGCTGGGATCGCGGGCCTTATGCCCCTGATCAAGCGGTGCTGGTCGATCTTGCCCATCGCCGGTTTTACATGTTCGCCATCGAAATCTGGCCGCATGAATTTTATTATGTGGCGGGCCTTTTGGTCATGGCGGGGGTGGGGCTGTTTCTCGTCACCTCAGCCGTGGGTCGGGCCTGGTGCGGCTATGCCTGCCCGCAAACGGTGTGGACCGATTTGTTCCAGCATGTCGAACGCTGGATCGATGGCGATCGCAACGCCCAGCTCCGGCTCGACAAGGCCCAATGGGGGCCGGGAAAAATTGCCAAGCGGCTCAGTAAATGGGCGATCTGGCTGGTGATCTCGGTCGCAACCGGGGGGGCGTGGATCTTTTACTTTGCCGATGCACCGACGCTGGCTCAGGATTTTCTTGCCGGCAGTGCGGCCCCCATTGCCTATTCCACGGTTGCCGTGCTGACCGCGACCACCTTTATCTTAGGCGGCTTCATGCGCGAGCAAGTGTGCATCTATATGTGCCCTTGGCCGCGTATCCAAACAGCGATGCTCGATGAAAAATCACTGATCGTCACCTATAAGGACTGGCGCGGTGAGCCCCGGACCCATGGCCTTAAAAAGGTGCAAGATGGCACCGCGCAAACCGGCGATTGCATCGATTGCCTGCAATGTGTGGCCGTCTGCCCAACCGGGATCGACATTCGCGAAGGGCCGCAAATCGGCTGCATCACCTGCGCTTTGTGCATCGATGCATGTGACAAGGTGATGGCGCAGCTGGGCAAGCCCCGCGGCCTGATTGATTATTGCACGCTGGATGATGCGGCTGCCGAAAAAGCCGGCGGGGCTGCCAAGCCTGCGCTCAAAACCATCTTCCGCCCCCGCACACTGGCCTATCTGGCCATCTGGTCGTCGATCGGCTTTGCGATGCTGTTCATGCTGGGCGCGCGCACCCGGCTCGACTTGAACGTCCAGCATGATCGCAACCCCGTTTATGTCCAATTGTCGGATGGGATGATCCGCAACAATTACACGGTGAAGGTCCGCAATATGGAAACCCGCCCGCGTGATGTGGCGCTGATTGTCTCGGGCCTGCCGGGGGCAACAATCTGGACCGCCGAGGCCCCCCGGTCCGCCGCGGTTCGCCAAGTGGCGCTGCGGGTGCCGGCAGATGCGGTGCAAAAGGTGCGCCTCTTCATCGCTGCGCCCGCCGCCGGGCCCGCGCGCCAAGACTTTTTCCTCCGGGTCGCGCCTCTCGATGGCGACCATCGGGGCGATACGGATGAACTGGTGTTTGAACGCCCCGAAACCCATGACGAGGACAGTGATCAATGACGCGCCCCTTCACCGGCTGGCATATGGCCGCCATTCTCATCACTTTTTTTGGCATTGTCATCAGCGTCAACATCTTCATGGCGCGCGCCGCGATGGGGACTTTTGGCGGCACCGTGGTGGAAAACAGCTATGTTGCCAGCCAAAAGTTCAACGGCTGGCTCGATAAGGCAGCCGCGCAAGAGGCGCTGGGCTGGTCGGTGGCCAGCCAGTTGACCGCAGATCGGCGCGTGGTGGTGACGGCGACGAAGGCAGGCGTGCCGCTTCAAGGCACCATGGTGACGGCCTTTGTCCGGCATCCTTTGGGTCGGGCGCCGGAGCAGCCCTTGGCGTTTCGGGCGGTGGCCGGCCAATGGCAGAGCGTGGCGCCACTGCCCGCAGGGCGGTGGCTTGTCCACCTCCAGATCCGCCAAGGGCAGAACAGCTTCCAACGCATCGATACCCTGCAATGACGATGGCGCGCGCAGACCATGCCCCGACCCCGGCGGCTCCCCTGACGCAAACCAGCTTTGCGATCCCTGCCATGCATTGCGCAGGCTGCATCGCCAAGATTGAGCGCGGGCTGAAAGCCATGCCGGGCATTGCCGAGGCACGGGTGAACTTTACCGCCAAGCGCGTCACCATTGCCCATGCGCCTGCCCTGACCGTCCCTGAAATCGCGCAAGCCATTGCCCGGGTGGGCTTTGAGGCACAGCCGCTGCGCGACCCCTTGGCGCTTGCCGGGGGCGCGGAGAGCCGTGCGCTGTTAAAGGCGCTTGCGGTTGCGGGCTTTGCGGCGATGAACATCATGCTGCTTTCGGTTTCTGTCTGGTCGGGGGCAGAAGGCGGCACGCGCGATTTGTTCCATTGGCTTTCGGCCGCCATTGCCTTGCCTACAATCGCTTATTCGGGGCGGCCCTTTTTCCGCTCGGCCTGGCAGGCAGTGTCGAACAAGCGCACCAATATGGATGTGCCCATTTCAATAGGCGTGATCCTGACGGCGGCGCTCAGCCTGTTTGAAACTTTTGTCCATGGCCCGCACGCCTATTTTGACGGCGCCGTCATGCTCCTCTTCTTCCTGCTTGGCGGGCGGACGTTGGATAGTGTGATGCGGGATCGCGCCCGCGATGGGGTGGCCGCGCTGTTAAAGCATACCGCCCCCGGCGCCTTGGTGCTGACCAAGAAAGGGGCTTCCCGCTGGGTCGATGCGGCAGATCTTGAGCGGGGCATGGTGATGCTGGTTGCGGCCGGCGAACGGCTGGCAGCGGACGGAGTGATCATCAAGGGCCATGCTCGGTTTGATCTGTCGCTGCTGACCGGCGAATCCGCCCCGGTGCCGCTTGGGGTGGATGGCGTTGTCCATGCTGGCACCCTCAACATCGATGCGCCTGTGGAGGTCCGCGTCACCGCAGCGGGCGCAGAGACGGCCATCGCCGATATTGCGCGGATGATGGAAGAGGCGGGCCAATCCAAATCGCGTTATGTGCGCATCGCGGATCGCGCGGCCCGCATTTATGCGCCAGCGGTTCACACGCTCGCAGCGCTCAGCTTTGCGGGCTGGATGATCGTGGGGGCCGGGTGGCACGAGGCGCTTTTGATTGCAGTGGCGGTGCTCATCATCACCTGCCCGTGCGCTTTGGGGCTTGCCGTGCCTGCGGCACAGATTGTGGCGGCCGGCACGCTCATGAAAAAGGGCATTTTGGTGAAGGACGGCTCAGCGCTTGAGCGCTTGTCCGAAGTCGATCATGCCTTTTTTGATAAAACAGGCACGCTCACCCTCGGGCGGCCTGACCCCAAAAATCTGGGCGCGCTGACCGCAGATCAAGCCGCCGTGGCGCTCGCTTTGGCACGTGCTAGCCGCCATCCGTTGAGCCAATCGCTCCGCCAGGGGCTTGAGGCGCGCGGGGTCGCCGCGGCAGCGCTCAGCGATGTGCACGAAGTGCCGGGCTTTGGGGTGGCGGGCCTTTGGCAGGGTTGCCCCGTCTCGCTTGGCCGCCCGCTGAGCCCAGCCGAGGGATCGGCCCTGATGGTCGAGGTGAAGATGGGGGAGGCGCGGTGCCTCCTCAGTTTTGAAGATGCGCTGCGCCCCGAAGCGGCCGAAACCATCACCGCGCTTGCTGGTCTGGGGATTGAAAGCGCGATCCTTTCTGGGGATCGTGCTGCAGCGGTTGCCCCCATTGCGCGCACGCTGGGGTTGACCGCGCAAACTGGGATGCTGCCCGAAGACAAGCTGGCCGCGATTGCCCGGCTGGCGGGCCATGGCAAGCGCGTTTTGATGGTGGGAGATGGGCTTAACGATGGGCCCGCGCTGGCAGCGGGGCACGCCTCGCTTGCCCCGGCCTCGGCAAGTGACGCTGGGCAGAACGCTGCCGATGCCGTGTTTTTGGGGGATGGTCTGCGCCCGGTGGCGATTGCCATCCGCGTGGCGCGCGCGACCCAACGGATCGTCCGGCAGAATTTCGTGCTGGCCATTGGCTATAATGCCATTGCGGTGCCGCTCGCGATCGCGGGCTTGGTGACGCCGTTAATCGCAGCGCTCGCCATGTCGGGGAGTTCGCTCATCGTCGTCGCCAATGCGTTGCGGCTGAAAGGGGCAGGGGAATGACGGGTATCGCGCTTCTCATCCCGATTGCGCTGGGCTTGGGCCTTTTGGGGCTGGCCGCTTTTTTCTGGTCGCTCCATTCGGGCCAGTTTGACGATCTCGATGGAGCGGCGCTGCGCATCCTTATCGACGAGGATCGGGTGGAACAGGACGATCTGGCATGAAACTGCCGGCGCGCGCTTTGGCCCCGCTTTGGGCGGTTGCGCTGTCGATGCCCGCGCTCCCCGCGCAGGGACGGGTGGTTGAAGTGGCGATGTGCAATGGCGGCACCCAGCGGATCGTGCTGCCCGGCAATGATGGGCCCCGCCCGGCGGACGACCCCCATCAATGCTGCCACAAGGCCTGCCATGCGGGAAGCGACCGGCGCAAAAAGGCCGGGGTGCTGTGCGATAGCGGCTGTTGATCGGACGAGCGATTTTCCCTTCCCCCGCCCATAAAAAAGCGGGGCCGGCAGAAACCGACCCCGCAGGGGAGGAGCTGAAGAATCGCGTTAGAGGCGAAAACCGATGCCAACCCCGACCACAAAGGGGTTAAGGTTCACGTTGACGGTCTGGGTGCCGAGCCCGGTCGTCACGAGCCGCCCTTTCGTCGTGATGTCGATATATTTGACGTCCAAGTTGAGGAACATCTTCGGGTTCAGATCGATGTCGACGCCCGCTTGGGCGGCCCAGCCAAAGCTGCTTTTGAGCTTGGCCTTGGTGTCGCCTGCAGCGGCTTCAAACGCGGGGGAGGCTTTTTCTGAATAGAAAAGCGTATAGTTGATCCCAGCCCCGACATAGGGGCGCAGCTTGGCCTCGGGCGTCGGATGATATTGCACGGTCAGCGTCGGCGGGAGCACCCAGGTCGAGGCCAGCTTGCCAATGCTGCCCGTTGTCCCGGTTACGCCCGAGATATTGTGCTTCGACGTCGCGGCGATCAGTTCAACGCCGATATGATCGGTCACCATTTGGGTGATATCGACCTCGGGAACCACGGCGTTGTCGACCTTGACCTTTTCCGTCGGCAAGCTGGGGAGGATGCCGCCCGATTTCTCATTGGGGGCAACAAGAATACCCCGCACGCGGACATATGTGTCGCCGGCAGCGGCCATGGCTGGTGTGGAGACGGCGCTGGCGAGAAGGGCGGCCAGCAGCCATTTTCCCTGTTGGATGCTCATTTTTCTTTCTCCTGTGCTGAGCAGTGGATTGAGTGGACGGGCGTGGCCGCTCCCTAACGGCCAAGCAAAAGGGGGATCGTGCTGTGGTGCGTCAGCCGCCGGGTGACCCCGCCGAGTAACGTCTCGCGCAGCCGGGAATGGCCATAAGCGCCAATCAGGATTGCGCCGGCCCCTTGGGCACGCGCGACATCGATCAGTACTTGGTCTGCTCGTCCGGCACCGGCATCAAAATTCTGAAGTTCGGCCTTCACGCCATGACGGGACAGATAGAGGCAGGCATCGTCTTGCGGATAGACATCGTCGTCTTCGCCCACCGAAACGAGCGTGACCTTTTCGGCCAGCCGCAATGCGGGGAGGGACTGGCGCAGCGCCCGCGCGGCTTCGGCGCTGTTGTTCCAACCCACAAGGATCGGCGCTGTTGCATCGTGGCGCGTCACGCCTTCTGGGACGACCAGCACCGCGCACCCGGCATTGACAGCCACGGCATCGACCAACGGCAGCGGCGCCTCCATGCCCTGTCGGCCCTGGGTCCATTGGCTTAGGATGATAAGATCGGTGAGCGCCGAGAGGGACACGAGCGTTTGGGCGGGGTCGCCATCATAAGATTGCCAATCCCAGCGGACATCTTCGCGCGCGAGCCGCGCTTCCACTTTTTGGCGCGTCCGGGTTTCGGCTTCGCGCAGGCCCTCGATCAGGGCGGTGCTTGCAAACACCCCCCCCATCGGGTCGAGCCCAACATAGGCGGCATAGGGTGTGATGTAGACGCAGCTCAAATGGGCATCATGCGCCCGGCACACATCCAGCGCGACGGAAAGCCGGCCATCCAACGCGTCATCTTCGAAGATATGGAGCATGATCGACTTCATCGTCGGTCGCCTTTCGTCAGTGTCTATGAGGATAAGAATGCAGCAACAGCCCGCTTGTTTCTTTGACGGAAGACAAGAAGTTCGTTGATCGAGGTCAAAGCCTGCCGAAGAGGCTGGGTTAGTCTGGGCGGTATGTGGCCCTATCTGCCTGAGCTGATCGCGCGCGCCGTGCCGCGCTATACAAGCTACCCCCCGGCGACGGCCTTTGCCGCCGATGTGGGGCAGGCAGCGCAGGCGGCCGCGCTCGGCCGGGTCGCGCCCGGCACGCCGCTCTCGCTCTACCTTCATATTCCCTATTGCCAGCAGATCTGTTGGTATTGTGGCTGCAATACCGGGGCCGCCGGGCGCAGCCATCGGCTGGCGGCCTATCTTGCCGCACTTGAGGAAGAAATTGCCTTGGTCGCGCGGCTGCTGGGGGGGCGGGGCAAGCTCCATCGCATCGCCTTTGGCGGCGGCAGTCCCAATGCGATTGAACCGATTGCCTTTGTCCGGCTGATGGATCGGCTGCTGACCATCTTTGGCGGCCATGGTGCGGCACCCGATGTGTCCGTTGAAATTGATCCCCGCGCCTTTTCTGAGGCGTGGGCGATGACGCTTGCTACCTCGCAGGTCACGCGGGTCAGCTTTGGCGTGCAGAGCTTTGATCCGGACATTCAGGCAGCGATTGGGCGGATCCAGCCGAGGGAGATGATCGAAGCCTGTGTTGCCGCCCTGCGCCATCGCGGCATTACCCAGCTCAATTTCGACCTGATGTACGGCCTGCCGCACCAGACAATCGACCGGCTTGATACCACGCTTGACGCCGTCATCGCGATGCGGCCAAGCCGGATCGCGCTATTTGGCTATGCCCATGTGCCCCAGATGTTTCCGCGCCAGCGCCGCATCGATGCGGCGGCCTTGCCGGGGTCTGCAGAGCGCTTTGATCAAGCGGCGCATGGCTATGATCGGCTGGTGCGCGAAGGCTATGTGGCAATTGGGTTTGATCATTTCGCGCTGCCGGAAGACCCGCTGGCCAAGGCCGCCGCACACGGCCGGGTTCGGCGCAATTTTCAAGGCTTTACCGAAGATCAGGCAGACGTGATGCTGGGCCTTGGGGCAAGTGCGATCAGCCTGTTTCCCGAAGCGATCATCCAGAATGAGAAAAATGCCGGCGCCTATCGCGAGACGATTGCTCAGGGCCACTTGGCGGGCGTGCGCGGCGTGCGGCGCCAGCCCGAGGACCGGCAAAGGGCTGCCGTGATCGAACAGCTTTTATGCCAGCTGCGCGCTATTCCCGAACCGGGGTTGATCGATGCTGCCTTGGAGGCAGATTTGGCGCGCTTTGCCCAATTAGGGCTGGTTGAACGCGCCGGGGGGGTGTTGCGCATTACCGATCAGGGCCGGCCCTATGCGCGCACCATCGCGGCTGCCTTTGACCGCCATTTGGCGCATTAGCCTCGGTTAAACCAAGGGCTGCACCAACGCGGCGATCAGCGCCAGAAGTAACGCTATGGTGACCCTGGGGCTTGCATAAAGGCCAAGCATCTTTCGTGTTGGGAAAGAAAAGGTCATGTCGATGCCCAACAGCTTGTTGGGATGCGCGGCAGCAAAGACGGGATGGCGCACCATCGCGATCAAATCGCGGCGGCTGCGATAGCGCATCGTGCTTGTCACCGTCCAACCCGGATCACTGCTAACCCCCCAAGCGTCGACATAGCTGCCGATCTTGCGCCCCACCAAAACAGGGTGGCCGGCACGCTTGATCATCTGCGCAAGAAAGGGCCGCGTATACCGGGCGAGCCATTCTTCGCCGGCGCGCAGTTCGCCCGTCTCTGGATGCTTGACCAGCCCGGCGGGCGTCCGCACCATATTGAGCATGATGAACTCGCGCCCATCATCGTCCAGCAAAAAGGCGCGCATCGCCTCTGGGTCATTGCCCGTTTGGAGAAGCTTCGGGCCATATTCGGCCATGAAATCCTCAACTTCATGGGCGCGGAGCGGGCGCGGTATCCCGTCATAGAAAAGCAGAAACGCCAAATAGACGAACAAAGCGCCGCCCCAGATAAGCGCGGTGGCCATCAAGCCTCTCCCCAAAAAATCTACCGCCCGTTTTCGGGTCGGCTGCGGCCGGCCTTTTGCCAAGATCAACACCAGAAGGCTTGCATGAATGCGCCGCGCGCGCCGCAAACCCTGCTGCAGCGCCCAGGGCCGACCGTCTTAGAAGCGATAGCCGAGCGTGGCTTGTATCCCATGGACAACCAATCGTCCGGAAACGGCGCGGTTCAATGTGTCCGTCAACTGCGCCTTTTCCGGGTGAAAATAGCGGTAACGCACCCCTAAGGTCACGTGCTCGCCAATCGGTTCGCGGGCCCCGGCGAGCAGTTGTCACGCCTTGCTTTGGTCATGGTCGCGCAGCACTTCGGCCGTGGCCGACAAAGCATAGCCCTTGGTATAGGTGCGGGCATAACCAACGCCGGCACCGACATAAAAGCGGGTGACCTCCGGATTTCCGGTTTGGGCGTAGATGTTGAGCATCGCGCTGCGCGCCATGCTGCGCCCGCCGGTTGGCGTAAACGTGCCTTTCGACACAACGGGCGCGGTGGCGCCGGTGAGGGTTCGCAGCGGCACATTGACCGTTGTTATGATCGACGAGGGCTTGGCATCGCGTTCGGCCAGTTCAGCCTCGACGCGGAAAAAGCCAAAGTCATGCCCGACGGCCACGGACAAGTCCTTGCCCGTCTTGTGCTTGACGATGATGCCGCCCGCGGTGGGGTTGGGGGTGGTCGCCACATCAAGGCGCAACGCATTGGCCCAAGCTGTCCCGGCGCCAAGTTCAACATAAGGCCCGGTGCCATTGGCAGCCAACGCCGTGGCGGGGGATGTGGCGATGACGAAAGACAGTGCAATACTATGTTTACGCAAAACAAATTCCTCTGCTTCGATGTTTTGAGAGAAATGGAGAGAATCATGATAAACGCAAAGACAAGGCGTTGACAGATTGAAATCGCTATCCCGCTATCAAAAAAAGCGAAAGGGCTGTTCTTGAAGTACATTTCGATAGCCAAAGGGATAAGCCTTTGTGCGTTTTGGGCAGGCTGATCGAGGGGGACGTGCCAAGCGCGATATGGGCCGCATGGCCAAGGCGGATGGTGGAGCTGAGGGGAATCGAACCCCTGACCTCATCATTGCGAACGATGCGCTCTACCAACTGAGCTACAGCCCCGCATCCGTGAGACGCGGCCTTAGCGAGGGAGTGACACGCTTGCAATGGCTTTGCAGCCTTAGGCCCGTTTTTCGGCGCGCGGGCGGCCACGTGCCTTGCCGCCGCGCCAAGGCGCGCTGAGAGGCGCTTGCCAAGCCGCTCTATCCGCCGCACATCACGGTGATGGGTTGTCCTTCTCCCTCTATGGCGGTCCCGCCAGCGCGCTGGCCCCAGGTCGGCCTTCTGGCCTTGGTGCTCGCGCTGCTGGCCGGTTGCGCAACAGACCGCCCAAGCGCGCCGCCGCTTTCTCCGCCTATTCTGCAGCGCGCGCCTGTCGCGCCGCTCCCGCCTGCCGATCAAGGTGAAGATCATCCGGCTTGGGAAGACTGGCCGGCAAGCCCAGGCGAATGGCGCTATCAGAAAGGGCAAGCGGGCAGCGTCGCCTTGTTTGGGCCGGCAGAGGGGGCGCCGCTCGTGCGCTTGGCCTGCGCTAGCGCCAGCCGTCAGATCCTCATTGAACGGCCTGTGCCGCCCGGCACGATATCGGCTGAGCTTACCCTTTTCGTGCGGGCAAGCGGGATGGAACGACAGTTGCGCGCGGTGCGCCGCGCCCCGCCCGCGACAAGCCTCGTCGCCCAGCTCGCCATAAGCGATCCGCTGCTTGATGCGATGGCGTTTAGCCGCGGGAAGTTCGTCATTTCTGGGGCGGGCCTGCCAGATCTTGTCCTGCCCAGTTGGGCCGAAGTCAGCCGCGTGATCGAGGATTGTCGAGCGCCGGGTTAAGCGCCGGGTTTTTGGCCAGAGCGCAATATTCTGGCAGCAAATTTAATTTCTTCAAGTCTTGAATGCGCGACGGTCCTGACTCATCTTCCGTGTCGCAAGCCCCTTGGGTTTGCTTGGCGCAACGCAGCGAAAGGAGGTGATCCGATGTCTCATGGTCAAGCTAAGAGGTCGGAAAGGGTGATCCGGGGATAGGCGCGTTTATCGCAGCCTTTGGTCTCCCCGAGGTAGGAACCGCAATACGACGATAAAGCGGGTCCCACACCTCCGGTCGCTGACCATGCGGAAGGGCCGTCACGCCTCTGGGCGCGGCGGCCCTTCTCATATGGCCTTCTCATATGGATCGTGGGGCAGCGTCGCCAACAAAAACGCCCGGAGGTTTCCCCCCGGGCGTCTTGCTGTTCCTGTACCGGAAAGGGCCTGATTAGGCGCTATAGTACATATCGAATTCGACCGGCGACGGCGTCATTTCCCAACGCGCCACTTCACCCATCTTGATTTCGATATAGGCGTCGATCTGATCCTTGGTGAACACGTCGCCCTTCAGCAGGAAGGCGTGATCGGCTTCGAGCGATTCGAGCGCTTCGCGCAGCGAGCCGCACACGGTCGGCACCTGAGCCAGCTCTTCCGGCGGCAGATCATAAAGGTTCTTGTCCATCGCATCGCCCGGATGGATCTTGTTCTGGATGCCATCAAGGCCCGCCATCATCAGCGCCGCATAAGCGAGATAGGGGTTGGCCGTCGCATCGGGGAAGCGGACTTCCACGCGCTTTGCCTTGGCACCTGCGCCGTACGGAATACGGCAAGAGGCCGAACGGTTGCGCGCCGAATAAGCGAGCAGAACCGGGGCTTCATAGCCCGGGACGAGGCGCTTATAGCTGTTCGTCGTCGGGTTGGTGAAGGCGTTGACGGCCTTGGCGTGCTTGATGATGCCGCCGATGAAATACAGGCAGAGTTCCGACAGGCCAGCATAGCCGTTGCCGGCAAAGAGCGGCTGGCCCTTTTCCCAGATCGAGAAGTGGGTGTGCATGCCCGAGCCGTTATCTTCCTTGATCGGCTTCGGCATGAACGTCGCTGTCTTGCCATAGGCCTGAGCGACCATGTGGACGACATATTTATAAATCTGCATGCGGTCCGCGGTCTGGGTCAGTGTGCCGAAGGTGAGGCCAAGCTCATGCTGGGCTGCCGCCACTTCGTGGTGGTGCTTGTCGCAGGGCAGGCCCATTTCGAGCATGGTCGACACCATTTCACCGCGAATGTCCTGCGCCGAATCCACCGGGGCAACCGGGAAATAGCCGCCCTTGGCACGCGGACGGTGGCCAAGGTTGCCGCTTTCATAATGGGTGGCGGTGTTGGTCGGCAGCTCGATATCGTCGAGCTTGTAAGAGCTGGTGTTGTAGCCGGTTTCGAACTTCACATCGTCGAACATGAAGAATTCGGCTTCCGGGCCGACATAGACGGTGTCGCCAATGCCCGTGGACTTCAGATACGCTTCGGCGCGCTTCGCGGTCGAGCGCGGGTCGCGGGCGTAGAGTTCACCCGTTGAAGGTTCGACCACGTCGCAGAAGATGATCATCATCGGGGTTGCCGAGAACGGATCGACATACACGGCGTCCAGATCCGGCTTCAGGATCATGTCGGATTCGTTGATCGCCTTCCAGCCTTCGATCGACGAGCCGTCGAACATCAGGCCGTCGGTCAATTCGTCTTCACCCATCACGCCGGCGCACATGGTGAGGTGCTGCCACTTGCCCTTGGGGTCGGTGAAGCGGAGGTCGACCCACTCGATCTCCTGGTCTTTGATCTGCTTCAGAATATCTGCCGGAGTGGCCATGTTCGTATTACCTTCCTTAGATTAAATGTGTTGTGCCTGTTGCGGCGGAGCAGGCCCCGCCGAAATTCGATCGTCAAACGTTAAATAGCGTCGCTGTCTTTTTCCCCGGTGCGGATGCGCAGCGCGCTTTCCACGGGGATGACAAAAATTTTGCCATCGCCGATCCGGCCCGTTTGGGCAGCAGCGGCAATCGCTTCGACCACGCGCGGCGCGAGTGCATCATCCACCACAACCTCAAGTTTCACCTTGGGCAGAAAATCGACGACATATTCTGCGCCGCGATAGAGTTCCGTATGGCCCTTTTGGCGACCAAAGCCCTTGGCTTCGGTGACGGTGATGCCAGACACGCCCACATCGTGGAGCGCTTCCTTCACATCGTCGAGCTTGAACGGTTTGATGATCGCTTCAATTTTCTTCATGATCGGGATCAGCCTTTTGCTTGTGCGCTTTTGCTTTCAATAATCGTGCCAATATTGAAGGCGCAAGCGCTGGGCGAGTCTTCTTCTTACGCTGCGCGGAAACTGGGCAAGTGGTGCAAAGACTGCCTAATTTTAAGGCAATGTTCGCTTAAAAAATGGTCAACTCTTACAGGCTGAGGATAGGACCGATGCCCCGACCGCCAACGCCCCGCGAATCGCGGCCGGCTCAGACGGGCAGATGGGGCAGGCCAGTGCCGTTCAGGCTTTGGGTGAAGACCTCACAGCCAGTCTCGGTAATCCCTATCGTATGCTCAAACTGGGCCGAAAGCGTCCTGTCGCGTGTCACGGCTGTCCAGCCATCGTCGAGCACTTTGCAATCCGGCCGACCGATGTTGATCATCGGTTCAATCGTGAAAAACATACCGGGCTTCAGCTCTGGCCCAGTGCCCGGACGCCCGACATGGATGACTTCAGGCGCGTCGTGGAACAAGCGGCCAATGCCGTGTCCGCAGAAATCGCGGACCACGCCATAACGCTGTTTTTCGGCATGGGTCTGGATGGCATGGGCAACGTCGCCCAAATGGTTGCCGGGCTTCGCCTGGTCGATGCCGAGCATCAACGACTCATAGGTTGTCTCCACCAACCGCTTCGCCTTGATGGGCACATCGCCCACCAAATAGGTGCGGTTGGTATCGCCGTGCCAGCCGTCGAGCAGCGGGGTGACGTCGACATTGACGATATCGCCTTCCTTGAGCGCCTTGGGCCCCGGAATGCCGTGGCAAATCACATGGTTCACCGACGTGCAGCAGCTATGCGTATAGCCGCGGTAATTGAGCGTAGCGGGCACAGCGCCGGCATCGAATGTCATTTCCCGCACCAGATCATCAATGGCCTGCGTCGTCACCCCCGGCTGGATGAAGGGGACAAGGGCATCAAGGATTTCAGCGGCCAGACGGCCGGCCTTGCGCATGCCTTCAAAGGCGTCGGGGCCATGGAGGCGGATCACGCCGGAGCGCAGCGGCACGGCATCGTCGGTCACGGTCTGGTACTGTGTCATCAGGTGAATATAGAGCCGATCGCGCCGCGCGGCAAACGACGAAACGTCCATCGGCTCTGGCCTTTCGGGCGCGGCCCTGCCAAGACGCGGCCGCTATGGTGGAGTCCTTGCCCTCCGGACCCTTTGTGCTGCTGGACGATGCCCGTGCAGATGGGGCGCCTGCGCGGCTTTATCGCCATCCCGTCGAGATTCTTGCCACACAGGATCCGGCCGAGGTGCCCGGCTTGATCGATCGGCTTGGGCAGGGCGGCGACTGGGCGGGCTTTTTAAGCTATGAAGCTGGCCTCGCGCTTGAACCAAAGCTTGTCGCAAAGGCCCGGCAGCCCGGCGTGCCGCTTC
>JACCDX011904466.1_pt1 | contig 28144 bp, 24 predicted proteins | sample 7449681 | NCBI WGS metagenome assembly JACCDX01 (sample SAMN15323450, study PRJNA562643) | freshwater metagenome | isolation source: river surface water | place: USA:Blue River Watershed | collected 2017-08-18
CATCAATCATCTCGTCAGGTATTGTTGCCAATACATTACCGAATCTAACAAGGTCGGATACTCCCAAGGTATTTTTTATGACATGCCAAGGGCTAGATTTTTCGTCAAAACGAACAAACAAATATCGCTTAAATAACGGCTCTTCTACCTTATCAAGCGAATTCTGACGCAATACCTCTTTACTCATCATAGGCAAAAACACCTCAAAGCCTTGCTGAGATAGGTTCAATGCCGCTCGCTTCTCCTGCCTGGGCTTAGTGTAGATGAGATGCCAATGATTAATCATTTGATTTTTAATTATGTATCCCTTAATATTATAAGATATTGTTCAAAATTGAACTTATTTTATTTTATATTATTTTAAATCAATATGATAGCGATTGCTGATCGACTAACAGTAGAGCGGTAGCGTGCCTAAAACAATATTTAAATTGATAATTAATTACAGTTAATTGTAATTTATGAAGTTTTACAAGCTTAAATGCCAAATCTAGTGAATAAATCCCAAGAGTCTCTAGTATTCCATAGACAGGAAGATGCGCACTATCGTGTGATGCAGGCGCTTGAGCGAAATGCTGACCTAACACAACGAGAACTCTCAAAAGAGCTAGGGGTAAGTTTGGGTAAGTTGAATTACTGCCTTAAAGCGCTCATTGATAAGGGCTGGGTTAAGGTTGGTAACTTCAGTCACTCTAAAAATAAGATGAATTACGCTTACCTCTTAACGCCAAAAGGTATCTCCGAAAAAGCTCGTATGACGCAAGGTTTTCTTAACAGAAAGATTGAGGAATATGAGGCCTTGCGAGCAGAGATCAATTTATTAAAGAGCGAAATATTGCGCTCTGAAGAGACGAGATAGGCGATATGATGAAACGAAATTCAATATTCATGTTTGATAACGAGCGTTAGCGTGCGTAACGCTGGAGTATGTTCTTAGTCAAGATAGCTCTGCCGAGCTTGATGAGGCTGTGTTTCAGTTGAGGATTACTGATGATCCTGGACTTCATTTTGGAAATTAGAGTGTTTAAGAAATTATCAATTCCACATTACCTTCTTTTACTATTTGCTGCGTCTGTTTGGATCGTATACAGCATACACGGCGATGTTAGTAATGATGGGGGCCTGTATATCAAGCAGGCCTATTTTTTTTCCATCGGCGACCCTGCTTCAGCCATGGAACTGTATAGCTGGCCATTTTTTGCATATCTGGTTGCCAGGGTCCACTTAATTCTAGGTGTCTCTCTTTTTTACTCTGCTCAGCTGCTTAACGTCTTTCTTTTTTTGGTTGCCTGTCTCTATTTTTTTAGAATTTTGTGTGAGATTGCTGGAGATCAAAGAGTACTCTTCTCTGGGTTCGTTGTAATCATGACATCTATCCCGTTGATGGATGACTACCTCAGTATGATCCTTCGAGAAAATGGATCTTGGGCTGGTTTTTTGGCCGGTTCTTATTACTTTATCATGTGGCACAAAAGGCGCCTCTTCGCTGATAGCATAAAGTGGCAACTGAGTTTTTTTGTGGCAATGCTGTTTAGGCCTGAGGCGTATGCGGCCGCCTTGCTGTTACCGTTTTTTAGTCTTTATTATCAGAGGAGTAACTCTAAAAATTTACAATATCTGCTCCTAAACTTCTCCGTGCTGATTCTATTAATGTTGGCCGGCGGAATTTTTCTATTTTATAAGTCTGGATGGGATGCGTTGTTGGATCTAGATCTTATGAGATTTTCTGAGCTTTTTTATTATCCAAAATCACTGCTTTATAATCTAGGAACCCCATTGCCAGTCGAAGTTGTTAATCACGAGGAATTAAAGAGTATAGTCGAACATCATCAGCTGGCTTTGAAGTATGGATTGCTCAGCTATGCTGCGATTTATAGTTGGCTTTCTGGCCTCAAAATCTTACATGCCGCCACGGCTTGGACGGCTATTAAAAAGAAGTTGGTTGCCACCCAATATAAAGAGTCGCTTACCTCTCTCTTTCTTCCAGCCTTTTTGGCTACGACTGTTTTTGTGTTTACCCACCTAGAGACATCCCGCCGCTATTGGATCCTGAGTTGGTGGATTGTTTATTTGTTGAGTGCCCTGGGCCTGAATTATTGGATTGAGTTTCTGAAAACGGTGAAGTGGTCTCGGCTCCAGCGTTGGTTGTCTAGGTTGGCTTTGGTAGTGGTTATCTTGGGTTATGTTTTGACGGTTTTGTTCGACTCAGTTCCCAAGCATGAGGCCCGTTATATGGCCGCCTCTTGGTTTAGGGAGCTTGGAGTGGACGGCACTCAGATCTATACCGATGATAACCGATCATTGGCGATGCTTTTGGGTAAGTACGAACCCACATCAATTTCGTTGGACGAGGCTTTAGTAAAGAGGTATCCATATCTAGTCATCACTGCCCGTGGTAACAAGGCGCTTGATTATGAGGCGAATGGATATCATCTTGTTGAATCCTTTCCTAGTAAGGAAGACCCGAAAATTATGATTTATAGATTAGATTAGATTAGATTAGATTAGATTAGATTAGATTAGATTAGATTAGCATTGATTCTAGCGGCGTTATTGTTATAGTATCTATAATCATTTGAGAGATTTAAAATTGCAAAATAAGATTGATTTTAAAAATTGTACGATTGCCATTATTGGGTTGGGGTATGTTGGCCTTCCGCTTGCGGTAGAGTTCGGTAAAACAAGGCCTGTAGTTGGTTTTGATATCAACCAAAAACGGATTGCCGAGCTTGAGGGTGGTGAAGATCACACACTCGAGGTCACATATGAAGAGCTTAAGCATGCTAAGCAATTAAGTTACACATCCGATATTGCTCAACTTAAAACTGCCCAAGTCTTTATTGTGACAGTCCCGACGCCTATTGATAATGCCAATCGCCCTGACCTAACCCCGCTTGTGAATGCAAGTGAGACTGTGGGGAAGGTGCTCAAGAAAGGCGATGTCGTTATCTACGAGTCGACCGTCTATCCAGGCTGTACCGAAGAGGTCTGCGTTCCAGTGCTGGAAAAACATTCTGGTCTAAAATTCAATCAAGACTTTTACTGTGGTTACAGTCCAGAGCGCATTAATCCGGGTGATAAGGTAAATACCCTCACCAAGATTAAGAAGGTGACGAGTGGGTCAACGCCTGAGGTGGCGGATGCTGTGGATGCGCTCTATGCGTCTATTATCAAGGCTGGCACCCACAAAGCCTCGAACATTAAGGTGGCTGAGGCTGCCAAGGTGATTGAGAATACACAGCGGGATCTTAACATTGCCTTGGTAAATGAATTGTCTGTGTTATTTGATCGGCTCAATATCGATACCATCGAGGTGCTCGAGGCGGCTGGAACCAAATGGAATTTCTTACCGTTTAGGCCAGGGATGGTTGGCGGTCACTGTATCGGCGTTGACCCTTACTACCTTACCCATAAGGCGGAGGAGGTGGGTTACCATCCCCAGATCATCGCCTCTGGTCGCCGCATGAATGACAACATGGCGCGTTACGCCGCAAGGAATGTCATTAAGCTGATGCTCCGCAACGGCACCGATGTGGCTAAGAGCAAGGTCGGGGTGATGGGAATCACTTTCAAGGAAGACTGCCCTGACATCCGTAACAGCAAAGTGGTGGATCTCATCAAGGAGTTTGAGACTTGGGGGGTCAAGGTAGTGGTGACTGACCCTTACGCTGATGCTGAGGAGGTAATGCAGGAGTATGGGATCAAGCTTAATACAATGGAGGATCTATCCTCGGTTGATTCTCTAGTGGTTGCTGTTGGACACCAAGCCTACAGAAAAATGGGGCTGCCTGGACTTAAAAAAATGATAAAGGCTGATAAGCCTGTGCTCGCTGACTTGAAGGCCCTTTTCGATAGAAATGAGGCCGTCAAGATGGGGCTCACGGTATTTAGATTCTAAGAAGATAGAGATTATTTATGCATCATTATCCTGCCCCCATCACCGACCGTAAGATTCGTTTCGCCCTCGTCGGCTGCGGCCGCATTGCACAAAATCATTTTGCTGCGATTAAGCATCATGCCGATCGAGCTGAGATTGTTGGGGTGTGTGATATCGACCCTGTGGCCTTGAATGAGGCTGCAAAGACCACTGGTGCTAAGCCGTTTAAGACGCTAACGGAGATGCTGGCTGGCTGTGATGCGGATGTCTATATCCTCACGACACCTTCTGGATTGCATCCTGATCAGGCCATTGAGGTGGCCAAGGCAGGAAGGAGCGTGGTGACTGAGAAGCCAATGGCGACACGCTGGGAGGATGGCAAGCGCATGGTGAAGGCCTGCGATGAGGCCGGCGTGCGACTCTTTGTGGTCAAGCAAAATCGCCGCAATGCAACCCTGCAGCTTCTTAAGAAAGCCCTAGAGAAAAAACGCTTCGGCAAGATCTACATGGTTAACCTGAATGTCTTCTGGACGCGCCCACAGTCCTACTACGATCAGGGTGGCTGGCGCGGCCGTTGGGAGTTCGATGGCGGTGCATTTATGAACCAGGCGAGTCACTATGTGGACTTGGTGCAGTGGCTCATCGGCCCCCTGGAAAGCTTGCAGGCCTACACGGCTACCATGGCGCGCAATATTGATGCGGAAGATACTGGCGTGATTAGCCTTAAGTGGCGTAGCGGTGCATTAGGCTCGATGAACGTCACGATGCTTACCTATCCAAAAAACCTTGAGGGTAGCATTACCATCTTGGGGGAGAAGGGGACGGTTAAGGTTGGCGGCGTGGCCGTGAATGAGGTCCAGCACTGGGAGTTCGAGGAATCTGATCCTGATGACGTGAAGGTCAAAGAGGCGAGCTATGAGACGACCTCCGTGTACGGCTTTGGGCACCCGCTCTATTACGACAATGTGATTAACGTGATGCGCGGTGAGGCTGTGCCTGAAACCGATGGCCGTGAGGGGCTTAATTCACTCGAGGTCATTATCGCGACTTATCTATCCGCACGCGATGGTAAGCGCGTTGCGCTCCCACTAGATTACTAGAGATGACTGTTACCATTCATCCTAGCGCGATCGTAGATGAAGGTGCCAAGATCGGCGAAGGTAGCCGCGTTTGGCACTTTGCTCACGTGTGTGGCGGTGCCAGAATTGGTGAAAAATGCTCCCTCGGCCAAAACGTATTTGTCGGGAATGATGTGGTCATCGGTAATAACGTCAAGATTCAGAATAACGTCTCCGTTTATGACGCCGTCACGATTGAGGATGATGTGTTCTGTGGCCCAAGTATGGTATTCACCAATGTATACAACCCGCGTTCTGCAGTGGTTCGCAAGGATGAGTACCGTAAGACATTGATTAAACGTGGCGCAACTCTGGGTGCCAATTCAACAGTCGTTTGTGGGACAACCGTTGGCGCGTATGCATTTGTCGGCGCAGGTGCTTTGATTAATAAAGACATCCCTGATTTTGCGCTCATGGTAGGGGTTCCTGCCAAGCAGATCGGCTGGATGAGTCGTTTTGGGGAGCGTCTAGATTTGCCACTTAAGGGTAACGCGGAAGCGATTTGTCCTCACACCCAAGAAAAATATTTACTGATTGACGGTCAGTGCAAAATGGCCAACTAATTTTATAAGACGAATATGGAATTTATTGACTTAAAAACCCAATACAGTGAACTTCGTGAAAGTATTAATGCACGTATCCAAAGAGTTCTAGATCATGGCCAGTATATCATGGGGCCTGAGGTTAAGGAGCTTGAGGATCGATTGGCCGCCTACACGGGTGCTAAGCACTGTATCACGGTGGCCTCGGGCACGGAGGCGCTCCTCATCTCCTTGATGGCCATTGGGGTTAAGCCTGGCGATGAGGTCATCACGACGTCATTCTCATTCATTGCGACGGCAGAAGTGATTGTGCTGCTTGGTGCAAAGCCTGTGTTTGTAGATATCGAGCCAGATACCTGTAACATTAACGCCTCGTTGATTGAAGCAAAAATCACAGACAAGACCAAGGCGATTATGCCTGTTTCGCTCTATGGACAGCCTGCTGATATGGATAAAATTAATGCGATTGCACAGAAGCATAATCTAGTCGTGATCGAAGATGCGGCGCAGAGTTTTGGGGCGATCTATAAGGGTAAAAAGAGCTGCAACCTCTCAACTATCGGCTGCACGAGCTTCTTTCCGAGTAAGCCACTAGGTTGTTACGGTGATGGTGGCGCCATCTTTACAAGTGATGATGGACTTGCGCAAGCGATGCGTGAAATCCGAGTGCATGGCCAATCTAAGCGATATGTGCACACAAGAGTGGGTGTGGGTGGGCGCATGGATACAATCCAGTGCGCAATCGTGCTTGCAAAAATGGAGAGATTTGATTGGGAGATCGAGCAACGTATAAAGATTGGTGCTCGATATAACGAACTCTTGGCTGGTAAAATTGAAGTGGTTACGCAACGCTCAGATAGAACGAGTGTTTTCGCGCAGTATACGGTGTTCGTCGATGCTCGTGATAGCGTTCAATCCGCACTAAAACAAAAAGATATTCCGACAGCTGTTCACTATCCAGTGCCGATGCATCTCCAGCCAGCCTATCGTGATTTATGTTGCTCTGAGTGTTGTCTGAAGTCAGTTATGGCGGCTGAGAGGGTTATGAGTCTACCGATGCATCCATTTTTAGACTTGAGTGATCAAATGAGGCTGGTTGAGCTGTTAGATATTTATAAGGGCTAGAAATGTATAAGGGTAAAAAAGTAATTGTCGTTGTGCCTGCTTATAATGAAGTAAAGCAGATTATCATGATGATTGAAGGAGTTCCAGACTTTGTTGATTTAATAATAGTTATCGATGACGCCAGTAGTGATGAAACATCTAATGTGGTACAAGCGCACAAACACTATTTAAACGGACGAGTTAAGTTGATTGCGCATGAATTTAATCAGGGTGTTGGTGGTGCTATAGCTTCTGGTTACAAGTGGAGTCGGGACAATCAATTTGATATTGCTGTAGTAATGGCTGGCGATGGGCAGATGGATCCTAAAGATTTGCCAGCACTTCTTGATCCAGTTGTGAAAAATTTGGTTGATTTCAGTAAGGGGAATAGGCTTGCTGTGGAAGGAGCATTTAAAAAGATACCTAAAATCAGATTTTTTGGAAATCATGTGCTTTCGTTTTTTACTAAAATAGCTTCAGGGTATTGGTTTGTGAGCGACTCTCAGACAGGGTATACAGCAATCAACAAGAAGGCTCTGCAAATTATAGATTGGGAAGCTATGTATAAACGTTATGGGCAGCCGAATGATCTACTGGTCAGATTAAATGTAGCTGATATGAGGGTAGCTGACGTTCCTATTGCCCCTGTTTATGGCATTGGGGAAAAATCTGGAATTAAAATCCATAAAGTAATTTTTACTATTGGATTTTTGTTGTTACGATTATTCTTTTGGCGCTTGAAAGAGAAGTATCTTTTACGCAATTCTTATTTGGTTTTGTTTTTATATGCCCTGGGAATTTTGGGTCTTTTAATCAGTGCTATTTTGTTTGTCCCTGTGACCTATTTTTGGTTGGATAGCGGACATGTTCATGAACCTGCATTATTGACAATTCTATCTATTTTTGCGACTGGTCTAAGTTCGTGTTTTTTCGCTATGTGGTTTGATAGCATGAAAAGTCGCCATCTTAACCCAGTTCTTAAATCAATGAGTGGAAACTAGCTGCTCTTGATTCGCGATTTATTTAATCAGCTTAGAAGTCGACTTAAGCATCAAAAGCTAGCTCAAGATATCGCATATTCTGTTTGTAGTTTTGGTGTGCTAGCGATTAGTGGTGTTGTGGTAAATGTAGCAATTGCAGGATTTCGAGACGCAGCAGCCTTGGGCGTATTCAATATGGCTTACGCGTTCTACATTATAGCCTCTCAGTTTTCGGTATGGGGTGTTCATTACTCTGTCTTGCGATATTCGGCATATTACGAGAGGGATATTGAGGAGCGAGGAAAAATGCTTCTCACTGCTATTCTTTGTGCGTCATTTATAGGGGCGGCGGTTGCATCACTTGTAATTATAGCAGAGCCTTTTTTTGCGGTTGCCTTCAGAAGTAATGTGACAGCGCTTGCTATTAAAAATACCGCTTTCGGTTTATTTTTTTTCCCGCTGAACAAGGTTTTGATGGCTTACCTTAACGGTCTGCGCTATATAAAAGCTTACGCAGCTTTGCAGTCGTTACGGTATCTTGCCATAATGAGCCTCGTGACCCTGGTTGCAGCCTCTTCTCTATCTATTGAAAAATCCACTTATTGTTTCTTTTTTGCAGAAATGCTGACAATGTTAGCTGCTTGCATATATCTCTCTTTACATAGACTGTGGAGCAAGTTAAGTTTCAATCGAAACTGGGTGGCTCGCCACTACCGTTATGGCACAAAAGCTATGCCAGCAGGTATATTTACGGAGGTTAACTCACGACTAGATGTTCTTTTGATTGGTTTTTTTCTATCCGAGCATGCTATAGGTGTCTATAGTTTTGCTGCCATGCTCGTCGATGGTTTATATAATGTCTTAACAATGATCAGGACTAATTTTAATCCACTGTTGATTGTTGCTTTGCGTGATGGGAGATGGGCTACTCTGCAAGGATTACTTGCCCAATCTCTGAAGGTTATTTTGCCCACTACTTCCGTTATATCACTTGTGCTAATTTTTGCTTATTACATAGCTACATCTTGGATAATACCCCTTGAAAAAGGGTTTCTCGAAGGATTGCCGTCTCTCACTATACTTCTCGTTGGATTAACATCCATATCTTTCTTTATCCCTTTTGATAATTTGCTTATGGTTTCAGGTCATCCAGGCTATCAGACTATTCAGCAGATAATATTGGTGTTGGTGAACATAGCTGCTGCTTTGATACTTATACCAAGTTTTGGGATTGAGGGCGCCGCCCTGGCAACATCCCTTAGCTTTATAACAGGAGTTTTCGCAATGATCTTTTTTGCAAATACAAGACTAGGCTGGAACCTTCTTACTAATAAACTGAAAGTCTAGATGTGAATTTAAAGTAGAGAGTTTTGGTGGCACACTCTGAGAAGATTCAAAGGCTATTTGCTTGGTAACACTAACTTAATTGGATTTATCTGAGGGGCGTTTAGAGATCGTGATTGTTGACTAGAGAATATTTTAGTTTATATAAATTAGGAGCATTGAATTATGTGTGGGATTTTCGGTGTTGCGTTGCATAAAGATACAAAAATTTCACCTCAGACTATTCGAAAGCTTTTGGCTAACCTCTCTTTTTTTTCCGAAAGTCGAGGAAAAGAGTCTGCTGGACTACATGTGTATTTACCAAAATCAAGAGAGGGCTGGACACTTAAGGGTGCGATTCCAGGCTCGAAACTTTTGCGTACTAGAGCATATCAGGATGTTTTTACCGAAAGTTTTGCATCTGTTTATGGAGAAGATGATTCACTGCATCAGTCCTTTGTTGCAATAGCACATTCCCGTCTAGTTACCAACGGTGATGCAGAATTACAAAGAAACAATCAACCTGTAGGTTTTGGCGTGGTAACCATTATTCATAATGGAATTGTGGTTAATGTGGACGACTTGTGGGAACAGAATCCTGATTTGCATCGGACAGCTGAAGTCGACACTGAGGTGGCAGCAGCAATCCTGGATAGGTCTATTTCCAAGGATTTAGATCCAATTAAAGCAACACGTTCGTTGTTTTCTGTAATAAAAGGTACTGCATCGATAGCTTGGCTTTGCCAAGATAATGCTTTGCTTACCTTGGCAACTAATACTGGCGACCTTTACGTGGCCTATTTGCCAGATGGTGCTGGATTAATATTTGCGTCTGAACGTTACGCTATAACAGAGACGTTGAACAAAGTTGATCATGCGTTGGCTATAAACAGCAGAATTAATTGGGTGCAGGCCGGACAGGGGGTGTGTTTCGACCTTGAATCAACAGTTTCGCCGAAGCATTTTTTATTTACTGGAGACGATTTATTTCCATCGGAACCAATTTTGACGGATTTAAATTTTGTTCAGCATGATGTGGAACTGGATAATTTGGTTAATACTGGAGGAAAGACTTTTCGTCATGTGAGTAAGGTAGACGAAAAGCTCGTCAGATATGGTGAGAAGCGAGTCAAATCGTTGCGTCGCTGTAACTGTTGTGTGCTTCCAGAGACATTTCCTTTTATTGAGTTTGATGGAAGTGGTGTTTGTAATTATTGTCGAAATTATAAGCCACGCTATGCTGGCATGAGTCCTCTTGAGAGTCGTAAAAATTTTATTGAGTCACTTACAAAGTATCGACGCAATGGTAAAGAGCCAGATGTGCTTGTTCCCTTTAGTGGCGGCCGAGATTCCAGTTATGGACTACACCTTATTCATGAGGAATTCGGATTACGCCCTATGACATTCACGTACGATTGGGGAATGGTGACCGATCTTGCTCGTCGAAATATTGCTCGAATGTGTGGTCAACTTGGCGTTCAGAATATTCTTGTTTCAGCAGACATTAAAACAAAGCGTGAGAATATTCGTAGAAACGTTGTAGCATGGCTAAAAAAGCCGGACTTGGGTATGGTTCCTTTATTTATGGCAGGCGATAAGCATTTTTTTCGTGTGGTTAATCAACTTAAGCGTCAAACAGGCATAGCCTTAGATCTTTGGTGTGCTAATCCGTTAGAAAACACCGATTTTAAGTCAGGGTTCTGTGGTGTGTCTCCTGACTTTAATAAAAGTCGTGTTGATTATTTATCAGCTCAGCGTAAAGCACAAATGGCAGCTTACTATGGCTGCCGATTTTTGACAAATCCAAAATATTTTAATGCCTCCTTATGCGATACTTTTGGAGCCTTTTTAGCATACTACTTTGAGCCAAGGCGCGATTTTTATTTTATTTTTGATCATTTCGTTTGGGATGAGGATGAGGTTAACAAAACATTACTTTCAACTTATGATTGGGAAACATCCCCAGACTCCTCTAGCACCTGGCGAATTGGAGATGGAACAGCACCTTTCTACAACTATATCTATATGACGGCACGAGGATTTACTGAATTTGACACATTTCGTAGCAATCAGATCCGTGAGGGTGTTTTGACGAGAGAGCAAGCATTAGAGTCGATTGTAGTTGAAAATCGCCCACGACTTGAATCGCTTCGATGGTATTTAGAAACTATAGGTCTTGACTTCAATGATACGATTCGAAGAATAAATGAGCTAGATACGTTGGGTTTGCATCAGTGACTTTGCCAATCATGATTGGAAGTTTTTGGCGATTCTTTAAGCGTGTTTCTTTCTGTTTGATTATTTTGTTGAGTTGCTGTGCTGAAATCGCCAAAGCTCAATCAGCTCCAGCGGTTGTGGTGAGCACTAGTCCTATTTCACTTGATAGAACAGTGCCAAAGATTCCTAAAGTTGAATCTCTTCCTGGTGGAGATTCCGGGGTGGTTATTTATTCCTCAGCCCGATGGAAAATTTTACGGCGGGTGCCTTCTGGTTACTTGGCGATCTACGAATCGGAAGGAAGAATGGGCTGGCGTCCTGTAGATGTTGCTCTTGAGTGGCGCCGCAACACCTATCCTATGCTCGCTATGGAGACCTCTCAAGGGCTTTTTTTTGTGGGTTATGACAAGATCAACAATCTGCCCTCAGGTCGCCGTCAAGGCCTCAAAAGAGAGGGGTTTGACCTTTATCTGATCAATAATGCGACTAAGGGCTTTCCAGAGCGCATAGTCGAAAATATGAAACTAGGTGGAATTGATACTTTACTTTACGGTGTTGCAAGAAAAAACCAGATACATCTTTGCGGTGCTAGTGCTTGTCTTACTGTGGCCTTGGGCATAAACGGGCGAGTCAACGTCAAGTCTTGGGAGCTTGATGCGCTCGAGCATTTCGATATAGTTGAGCTAATTTTCCGACAAGGGGATGCGATTGCTCTCATTCGAAAGCACACAATCGAAAATCCAGCTTTATCTAGCCCAATACCAGATCAGCCTTATCTATTGGCTGTCCTCACGCCAACAAGTGTAAGCACTCTACCTTTGCCAACAGAGAGCGGTATTCCTTTTGGGTTGGAGTGGAAAGCCAACTCTGTTGTGATAAGGCTCGCGAAGCATCAGGCTGATTATCAGAATGTGATTCGTTATGACTTGGGCCGCATGCCATTTTCTGGAGTGATGGATTTTGGGAGTAATAATCTTGAGGGGAGGGTGGCTTGGAGCCAAGCATATTATTTGAACGGTCTCGTCAGCCTTCTTCAAACACATGCAGCTGCTGATAAACATTTACGTAGTTCAGTGCGAAGCCGTATCGTCGCAGAAGTTGAGCTATTGCGACGTCTAGTTGGTGCCCCCTATCCTGGTATGGCTTCTAGCCGCTACTCAATTGACCGTGAGCCAATTATATTCGCCCTTCACCTGGGCCGAACTCTCAGCTTGTTGGCTAACTGCCGGTTGGCGGGAATCACCGGGTTGAGGCTTAAGCAAGCGGAGTTTTTGCTTCAAAAGCAGTTGTTAGATTTGGATGTGACAGTAGAAACACTTGCCCTTCCCAATCCTTTGGATGAGAAGCAATCAACATTAATTTACCGTAGAGGTTCGCCATTTTGGGCTGACGGTGTGAATGTGCCTAATAATTACAATTCGGGCTATGTTTTAGGGCTTCTTGCAAGTGGTAATAGGGATGGCATCCGTCGTGCACGTCAAATTGAAAGATCAATATTGCGTTCAGAATTCGATAAAAAATTACCCGTAATTTGGCGCTACTGGTCGGGTTTGGGTGACAAAGGTTGGCAAGAGATAAGCGGAGTGTCGTTGAACACCCCCTCTTGGTCTGGTAATGGAGGTGCTCCAGCACACATTTCATATCGCACTATGGATGCTGAGGCACTTGTTAGACTACATACTGCAGTCCCGGATGCTGTTTCTAGTGGGTTAATAGATCACTTTGCAAGTCTTGCATCTAGAGGTTGGTTGTTGCCTTTTATTAATCAAAGTCTTCGTGATGATGGAAGATCTCAGCCACTTCAGCCGGCAGTAATACGATACTACGGTCGTAGCAGTGCAGCTTGGGAAATTCAGTCACAAGTCGCAGCTCTTAGAGAGGGCTTTTAATACAATGATTCAAGCATCATTAGTTTCTTGGTTGTTTATGCTCGCTATTATGCTATTAGCCAGCGTTTCTGGTTATATGTTGAGTCGCTTAATTCCTTGGACTCCTGCAGCTAGGAGGGCGGGTGTAGATAAATTTGCTGGTTTCTCATTAGCTCCCTTTATGTTAGGTGCCTTTAGCTTAATTGCATTAACTTTTTTACCAGGATACTCAACCAACGTACATTTATTTATTGTGATTAGCGGGGTAATTTTAGTTTTTGGGTTGTCGGTCTGGTTAGCAAGCCCTCAAGAAAGTGTAGCTTATAAAAGTGTTACCAAACCATTAGGTTGGCATATTTTGATCTCGCTATCGATCTTATACCTTTTGGCGATATTGTATAACTCTATTTTTCTCCCCCTAACCCAAAACGACCCTCTAGAGTACTTCTTAGTTGCTCGGTCAACTTTCGAAACAAGAGATTTAACAAATTACCCATCTGTTAACTCAAAACTGAATTCATCTGGCTTTTTTGCAACTTGGACGCACCCTCCACTTTATGTAGCCCTAGGCTATCTCACAAAAATTATCCAAGGTGATGCTGAACTTATGAGGCTTATTTCCCCGTGGTTTCTTCTGTGTAACGCATTGATTGTTTACTCACTAGGAAGTCTCATCAATCGTTATACGGGTTTATTTTCGTTATTGATATTTATTAGCACGCCACTATATTTTTTAGGAGCTAGTTATTCTAGCATTGACTCTTTGCCCACATTGGGTCTTACACTTATTGCAGTAAGTACTCTCTGTATTGAGTCAAGCCTAAAAACGCGGGGCATTTTGATAGGGTTGGCTTTGGCATTTTCTTTATATACACACTCTCAAGCGATTCTCTTTATTCCTATTGCATTCGCTCTTGTGATACTCCAGGCTGGTCTAGTTAGAATGTATTCAAATTTAACAGAAATTTTGATTGTAGCTTGTACGGCAATTTTGCTAGCAATCTGGCCATATTTACGCAATTACTGGCTATTTGGATCGGCTGTAAGCGACAGTCCTGCGGTCTTTGCAGATCCATATTTAGATTGGAACTCGTATTTCAAGTATTCACGAAACTTGAGCACTTTGGGCAATATGATTAAGTACGGGGTATTTAAGGGATGGTTTAGTTTTAAGTCATTCGGGTTTACATACTGGATAATGATTACTGGCTTGATTTTAGTAATTAGGCACGTTAATCAAGTTTCGTGGCGTTCGTTAGTTTTTTTTGGTAGTAGGGCAACTTTTGATTTGGGGAAGCGAATTTTATGGCTGTCCTCGGCAATAATAGGGATATATTTGCTAATGATTTTAGCATCAGTACTACTGGGGATGAACTTACTGGTCAAAAATGACCGATACATCTTGGTTATTCTCCCCTTTGTTTCGTTGGTTGGGGGATATGGCTTGCAGGCTTTAAGCAATCAAATTATCTCGATTCTGTCTAGTAAAAATCAACCCCTATACAAGAGAGATCTATCATTGGGGGCTTATTTTTTTGTTGCTCTCGGCTTTTTAATACAATTCTTGATATTGAGTGTATTTTACAATTATCATATGGGCACAAAGCCATTGATTGAATTCATGACGAATGTCCGTGAATTATCAGATAACTCAAATCCAAAATCCTTAACTCAGAGACAGTTGGAAATTTTTCCTTCCTTTAGAGCAATTTTTTGGATGCGTGAAAATTTGCCAAAAGATGCGCTAATTTTATCTTTGCGTCCCGCAGATATGTATTATTCAGGGAGAAGGATGGTCAGCTATCTAGATAGCAAAATGTTAGCCGTTTACAGTAGCACTTCCACTTTAAATACTCTGGAAGCACTCCGTAAAATTGGGGTGACACATATTTATATTCCAGACTACAGTCTACCAGTCTTTTATAATTCTGCTTTAAGTAAAATAATCGGAGATCCCTCACTGACTCGAATGATTTTTAATGATGCAGGGACAAAGGTTTTTTCCCTTCTTTCTCAGAGTGATAAAGAACCGAACATTTCTGTTGCCGATACTCAGGATTTTTCACCGATAAACAACAAATGGTGTGCCTCCACTTATTTATTTTCGAGATCGGCCAGACTTCAAACTAAGCAACTACCTGAAAATGGGTTTTCTGAATTTGAGGTTGCGCTACTTTCTGGATTCTATTCAAAACTTCTTGAGAGTGAGTCTTGCTTGGAATCTTCTCGTAAAGTCTTACATGTTAAAGCAGGTGAAGAGTACCGCGCTGCATTTCATTTTGCAGGCAAAGGCTTTATTAGAATCTTTGTTACGCAATATACAGCTGATGGTATAGCAATCCCCCCAAGAAATGAATTGCCAGCTAGCTATCGACTTGATGAGTTCGTGTTGAAAAATCCTGATGAGTTACGTGTAATAACCGAGCGTTTTGTCACTTTTTCCAATGCCAGTTATGTCAATTTTGCTATTGAGCAAACTGAGGATTCAATTATTCAAATCCATAAAGCAACTTTGGATCGACTGATCAGTAAAAAAGTTTTACCATAGACAGGCAGTCTTATATTCCTTGTATAGCTTTCTAAAGTGCTCTGATCCTTTAGAGTTGTGTTGAAAGATCAAACATGTTTAAAAATATCGAAGGTATAGTCCAAACATTATTAAGACTGGTTTTCTAAACATGAAAAGGCTCGTTTTCCAAGTGTACGCTGCAGCCGCGCTTGGCTTTCTCGCTTCAATTCTTAGGGATTGGTGCTTGGTTAGTTATACAGAGTTCTCTAGAGATTACTTTCAGCTGACTTATATAGCAGCGTTAGGTTCAAGTTTCGCTATAAATGCCGTTACTCTCGATAAGATGCCATCAAACATAGTAACTTTTTTACTATATTCACTAGTTAGTTTTTGTGTTTTAACGACAATTCAAATCAGTGAGCTTCGGTTGTCTACTAGCCAATTCTTTTTAATATTTCTTGTCCAATTATTTTGGTTGTTTGGTGCGTGTATAGCAAAAGCGCTAATAACAGAAAAAGCAGTATTTCTCGCAAGATCTCGAGAAACTATTGCGTCACTGTTTGTTTTGCCAGCTGTCATTGCTAAGAGTTCATTAACTTTTACTTTTATGATTCCAATTTTATTAAGTACGATACTTTATTTTTATTTTTCCAAGTTAAAGGGCATTAGTGTTTTTTTAAAGACTGGAAGAAAAGTAAAGCTACACTTTTTACTTAGAGCTATTTTTGTTACGAATTTCGCCAATTCAGTTATTTTGATTTGGGCTATGCATACAAACAGGATAAATGACTTACTGTTTGGGGTTGATTTGTCTATATTGGTCAGATTTGCTGTTTATGCTTTTCAATTTTTAGTAATGGGCTCCGTTGTGTTGACTGTCCACACGCCGAAGGTAAATAAGAAATACAATATTCACATGCTAAGTTTGATCTTGATGATTGGGTTTGGTGGATTGTTTCTCTCTTTTGAATGGCCGAAGACATCGATTTTTTTTATACCTATTTTAGCAGCCATATCACATTATTTTGGTATAGTTTTCTTATGTAATAATGGCGACGAAATTAATACTGAGAGTGAGTTGTTAAAGGATCAGCTTAAATGAAAACTGAATCACCAAACATCATGGAGTTCTCCCCTAGTTTCTTTTGGCTAGTTTTAATGATTTTACCCCTTATGTATCAGATTATTCCATTCGGAGGCATCGAGTCTTCACAAATACAACTTTTTTCGGTTTTTTTTACTTTATTCATTCTAGCTTCTAGTGATTTTTTTATATTTAAGCAAAAAAGCAAACAATCTAATTCGTCATCAAGGTTTACTAAATACAATATTGCAGTTGTCGCAAGTATCTTGATACTGAGCATTGCTCTTCTAAACCTATTTTTAATGCCTAGAATACCTTTGCTTATGATATTTAATATAAACCATGCCAGTCTATATGAGGTCTCAATGGCAAGAATGAATGCAAATTTTTCCATAGGCTACTTTTCGGGAGTGGCCTACCTATCTAATTGGATTTTTAGTATCTTTTCTCCATTGGCAATAATTATTTTTATCTCTTTGAAGAAATGGCTCGAAACCCTATTTCTTGGATTGTGGCTTCTATTTTATGGTTTTTCAACCACAGCAATACTTCCGCTAGTTCTGACTAGCTTTACTGTAGTTTTCTCTTGGTGTTATCTGAGAGACTATTTTCCGAAAATAGTATCAAAATACATCTTATTAATAGTGGTTTTTTTTGTATTTATATTTTACATAGCGAATTCTGAGTTGCTTAAATATGAAAAAGTGGAGCCTTCAATTGTTGCGCAATACTCTGATCCAAGAATGATAGATACCGTTGCTGACCGCTTCAGATATGATAATAAAATGGGTTTGACTAAATATCTCTTATATCGAATTTGGTTAACTCCAGCTGATGTTTCTATCAGGTGGTACCAGTTTTTTACAAAAAATAATCCTCAATTGGGGCTGGTGAGTATTTTTGATAGAAGGGTTAGTCCTTCGAATATTGTTGGCAAATGGATTTACAACAGCAAATTTCCTAAAAAATATCTTCCATATATTCATGCTTATGCCTCTTTTGATGCTGATGCATACGCTAGGGGAGGCATTCTTTTTGTGTGCTTTACTACTTTGCTCTTGGGCTGGTTTAGAATCTCAATCCAGCATCTCAAAAAGATTCCAGAATTTGGCTGTGAACTCTATGCCATAGGTTTATCTGCTTTATGCATTCTCCCTTTTCAGTCCTCGTTACAAGCATTTTTTATTGCTCATGGGATTATTTTGCTTTTTGCAATATCATTTTTTTTAATTGTTAAATGGAAATAATTTGAAGGTTTGGATCTTACAGATGGGTGAGCCATTGGGTAGTGATAATGGTAATCCTAGGCCAATGAGGGCTATGAATTTAGCAAATTTTCTTATTGCAGCAGGACATCAAGTTGTAATTTTTAGCTCAGATTTTTATCACCAAAAGAAGAAGCATCGCTTTGGATTTTACAAAGAAATTAAAATATCTGACTCTTGCGAAATTAGATTAATACCAAGCCCTGGGTACAAAAAAAATATTGGGTTTGGTAGGCTTTGGGATCACTTTGTTCTTTCAAAAAATCTAAAAAAAATACTCTCTGAAGTGCAAGATTGTCCAGATGTTGCTTTTGTTGGATATCCCCCTATTGAAGCTGCATCCGTTATGGTGACTTGGTTAAAGGATCGTCAAATTCCAATTATGTTGGACGTAAAAGATCAGTGGCCAATAATTTTTACGGATGCGTTGCCAAAATTTTTGAAGACATTTGGCTTTTTTTTACTCTATCCCTATTTTTATCTCGGGCGGAAAGTAATGAGGGATGCCACAGCTTTGTCTTCTGTTGCACCTACATTTCTTAACTGGAGCTTGAGTTTCTGTGGGCGCTCGATTGGACAATTCGATAGAGTTGCACCCCTATCAAGTTCGCCTGGTTCACTGGATAAATCTGATTTAATTGAAGCTGCTACTTGGTGGGACTCAAGAGGTGTGTTTGATGACAAGCGAACAAGACTCATTTTTGTTGGATCTCATACAAGAGCATTTGACATAGACCCTATTATTGAAGCGGCAATTAAGTGCAAAGACTGTCAGTTTGTTATTTGTGGATCTGGTGAGCATCATCAGGAGTGGCAGACTAGATTTCAAGGATTAGATAATGTCGTTTTGCCTGGTTGGGTAGATTACGCAAAAACAAAAGTGCTGGCATCTCGCTCGCTGGCAGCTTTAGCTCCTTATAAGAGTTCTGAGGATTTTCAAATGTCGATACCTAATAAGGTAATCGATTATTTATCTTTAGGATTGCCAATTTTAAGCCCTCTTCTAGGTGAGGTAGGTGATCTAATTAAAAATCAATCTGTGGGGTTTTGTTACGCAAACATGGATGGAGTTAGACTTGAGGATTGCATTTTCGAGTTGAGAAATGATCCAGTCCTTGCAGATAAACTATCGAAGAAAGCTATAAAAACATATAATGCTCAGTTCAATTACGAAAGCGTTTATAGAGACCTGGTTAAAACTTTAGAAGCAATGAGTGCAAATGCTAAATGAGCGAGATAAATTTATCGAACGTGATAGGTACAACTCCAGAGCAAGATTGAACAAACTCTCAGATAGTTCATTGATGGGCTCTTCAAGTGTTTCGGTGTGCTTTGCAGCGCCTTATTTAAAATACGAGTCAATCATTAAAGAAAAAGTATGGGCGGGTTCTAAGGTTTTAGAAATAGGTGCTGGTACAGGTGAGCATACCAAGGTTCTACTAAATACATCTGCTCAAATAGTAGCATCTGACATTTCTGCTGATTCCCTCAAGCTTATGGAGAAAAAATATAGTGGCAGTCCTAATTTGCAAACTTGCGAAGCAGATACTGAGCATCTACCGTTTGAAGATGCTAGTTTTGATTTTGTTTGTTGTGCGGGTAGTCTAAGTTATGGTGATAGTGATCTAGTCGACAGCGAGATTTTGCGAGTACTTCGTCCAGGAGGCGTTTTAATCTGTGTAGACTCATTGAATCATAACCCAATATACAGATTAAATCGTTGGATACATTACCTTCGTGGAAGGCGCACTCGATCAACCCTATTAAATATGCCTACAGTGGGTAGATTGACTCTTTTATCTCAATCATTTGAGAATAGTGAAATTCACTATTTTGGAGCATTGACTTTCATAATGCCATTGTTAGTGAGACTGATGGGTGAGGCTTTATCAGTTAAAATTTCCTGTTGTTTTGATAATGTGTTTAAGATAAAAAAATCTGCTTTTAAGTTTGTTTTGGTTGCTTCTTGTCGGCGTAACTAAATTAGAGGATTTTGTGAAAATAATACGTAATAACTTTGAGTTGGGGGATTATGCAAATCCAGCCTTGTTTCATAATAAACTGAATTTGCAAGAAATTGATTCTCCAGTAGCTGAGAAATATTTACTTTCTATGCTTAGGATTCGTTTGGTAGAGCGTAAATTGGCAGATGGCCGCAAGCAGGGGTTGATTGGAGGTCCCGTTCATTTGGGAGTAGGGCAAGAAGCAGTTGCTGTTGGTCTATCTGCCGGACTTCGTAAAACCGACCGGGTATTTGGGGCTCATCGCTCGCACTCTCACTTGTTGGCGCTTGGTTCATCTGTACATAAGCTTTTTGCAGAAGTGTTGGGTAGAGAAACAGGACACTCCAGAGGGATGGGCGGATCTATGCATTTATGGGATCAGCCCAATGGATTTTATGGCTCTGTGCCTATTGTTTCTGGAACTGTTTCATTGGCTGTTGGGGCTGGTTTGGCCGCTAAATTACAGAATGCAGGTGATGTTGCTATTGCATACTTTGGAGATGGTGCGGTAGAGGAAGGTGTTGTGCATGAATCACTTAATTTGGCCCGCGTTCATAATATCCCAGTAATTTTTGTGGTTGAAAATAATCTTTTTGCAAGCCATATGCATATATCTACAAGACAACCCAAAGACTCAACAGCACGTTTTGCCTACGCAAACGATATTGATTTTAGAGTGGTAGATGGAAATGATGTGATTGCTATGCAGGCTGCAGCTTCAGAATTAATTCAAAAAGCCCGTAAAGGTGGTGGAGCAGGGTTTATTGAAGCAGTTACATACCGCTGGTATGGTCATGTGGATTGGAGAGAAGATATTGATGTCGGTGTTAATCGCTCGCAAGAAGATGTCGATAATTGGCGCGCGCGCGATCCGATTCTTAGGCTGAAGTCTGCAATGATTGAAGCAGATATTTGGTCGGAGGAAAAGGATGCGCAATTGCACTCTAGATTACAAGATGAGGTTGACAGGGCTTGGAATCTTGCATTGAGTGACCCATACCCTGATCAGTCAGCACTACTAAATAGGGTTTATTCGAAAGAAGCGCATTAAATGCAATTTGAAAAAAGACAATATAATTATGGAACCGCAATTCTTGCTGCTTTCGAATATTTGCTGAGCAATTATCCAGAGGTCTTTGTGATTGGCCAGGGTTTGTGGAGCCCATGGTATGTTGGAAACTCCATGACAGACCTTGATAAAAAATTTGGTGTTGAGCGTGTAATCGATACCCCAGTTTCAGAATCAGCTTGTACGGGGGCGGCTGTGGGAGCCTCATTGGCTGGGATGAAGCCAATTGTAGTTCATCCCCGTATGGATTTTATGTTATATGCAATGGACGCAATTGTAAATCAGGCAGCAAAGTGGTCGCATATGGTTGGTGGGCAAGCTCATCCTGCCGTTACTATTCGTGGCATTATTAACCGAGGCGGGGAGCAAGGTGCTCAGCATTCACAAGCTTTACAGTCTTGGTTTGCACATATTCCAGGTTTGCGGGTTGTCATGCCTTCCACCGTTGCAGATGCTAGAGATTTGTTAATAGCATCAGTTTTGTGTAAAGACCCTGTCGTTTATATTGACGATAGGTGGTTGTATGCTCAGACTGAAGAGCTTCCCCCAGTTGTAGAGTTGGATTTACGTGAACAAGGGCCCAAATGCTTGGCTGAAGGTCAGGATCTGACTATTGTCGCATCAAGTTACTCAACATTGCTTGCTATGCAAGCAAGAAATGAGCTGGCAAAAGTGGGAGTTTCTGCTGAAATAATTGATTTAAGAATTCTTAATCCATTTGACTCGACGGTTATAGTGGAGTCTGTTAAAAAGACAGGGCGGTTACTGGTTGTTGACGGTGGCTGGAGTAACTGTGGGATGGCAGGAGAAGTAATTACTTCTGTTGTGGAGCACTTAGCTCCGTTAACTTTTAAAGTTTCACCGAAGCGAATTACGCTCCCAGATGCTCCTGCGCCAACTTCCAGGGCTCTTGAGAAAATCTACTACCCTGACCTTAATCAAGTTTTAGAGGCATCTCGTTCACTTTTACTGTAGTTGTTGTTTTAGAGGATTATATGACTGCTCAACGTAACGTTCCATTTTTTAATTACCCACGTGCTTATCTGGATGATCGTGAAAATTTGATGAAAATTTTTGATGATGTTGGCCATCGTGGTGCGTTTATCATGCAAAAAGATTTGCGTGATTTTGAGGCTAATCTAGCTTCTTATACAGGTGCTAATCATGCAGTAGGAGTTGCGAATGCAACCGATGGATTGGAGTTGGCCTGGATGGCAATTGGGCTGCGCCCCGGCGATGAAGTGATTTGCTGTTCACATACAATGTTAGCAACTGCTGCAGCGATAAAAACGGCAGGTGGCGTTCCTGTACCAGTAGAGCTGGGAGATGACGGTCTTATTGACCCGGATGCTGTAGAGGATGCGATTAATCCCAGAACAGTCGGGATTATGCCAACACAGCTTAATGGTAGGACATGTGACATGGATAAAATCATGTCAATTGCTAATAAAAATAGATTTTTTGTCGTTGAAGATGCCGCACAAGCCCTTGGCTCTCGTTTTAAGGGTAAGCATGCTGGTACCTTTGGAAACGCATCTGCGATAAGTTTCTTTCCTGCCAAGGTGCTTGGATGTTTGGGTGATGGTGGTGGTGTGATTACAAACGATGCGTCTTTATTTGATAAGATTTATCAACTTCATGACCACGGCCGAGATATTAATGGAGATGTGAAAAGTTGGGGTAGAAACAGCCGTCTAGATAATCTTCAAGCAGCTATTTTGAATCATAATCTTCAATCATACGAAAAGGTAATTCAACGTCGTCGTAAGATTGCAAGCCTTTATCAAAAAAAATTGGGTGATCTTGATGAGTTGCAGTTACCTCCAGCTCCTGATGCCGATCCAAATCATTTCGATATTTACCAAAATTATGAACTACAAGCTGATAGACGAGATGAGCTTAAAAAATATTTAAGTGAGCACAATATTGGTACCTTGATTCAATGGGGAGGTAAGGCAGTTCATCAATGGGAAAGATTGGGTTTTAGCGTTAAGTTGCCTAAAGTTGAAAAATTCTTCGAGCGATGCATTATGTTGCCAATGAATATGTTTATCTCTGATGATGATGTTAGCTACGTTTGCGAAAAAATCAGACTCTTCTACAGAGGGTAATTGCCATGAAGCGAACTTTTGATATTGTTATTTCTTTTCTTGGGTTGCTTTTTGTATCTCCTTTGCTTTTGCCGGTAATTTTCTTAGTTTGGCGACAGGATGGACATTCCCCTTTTTATGTTGCTGATAGAGTTGGTCGAGATGGTCGCATTTTTAAGATGGTTAAATTACGATCAATGATTATCAATGCAGATAAGACAGGGGTTGATTCAACCAGTGCAAGTGACACAAGAATTACCCCGTTGGGACACTTTATTCGAAAGTACAAATTAGATGAATTAACACAGTTATGGAATGTACTAATAGGAGATATGAGTCTAGTTGGACCGCGCCCTAATGTGAAACGAGAGACTGATCTTTATACTAGTGAGGAGCGAAGGTTGTTGACTGTTAAGCCTGGTATCACCGACTTCGCATCAATTGTTTTTTCCGATGAGGGAGACATTTTGAAGGAGCAGTCTGATCCTGATATTGCATACAATCAGCTGATTCGGCCGGGTAAAGGTTACCTTGGATTGTTTTATATAGCCCATAAATCGATAGTTTTGGATGTAATGCTCTGCTACTACACAGCCTTGTTGATAGTTTCAAGAGAGAGAGCGTTATCAAAAATTCAAGATGTTTTATCCAAACTTGAAGCTGATGAAAAGCTACTTAAGCTTGCATCTAGAAAATATCCGCTACAACCAATGCCACCACCAGGGGGAAGCAAAATAGTTACATCGAGAGATGGTAATCCGAGCATATAAATCTGACGCAACTTTAAAGCTAACGGTAGATGTTATCAAAATATAGAAAAGTTTTAATCTCATTGCATGACCTGATCGCTGTCATTTTGATTTGGTATTTTGCGTTTCTGCTGAGATATAACTTTTATATTCCGCCAACCGAAATTCTTACATTTTTTCATTCTGTTCTGATACTGGCACCTTTGCACTTGATGGTTGCTTATTTGCTTGGTTTGCATCGTGCTACCTGGCGATACTCTAGCTTGGAGAATTTGCAAGATTTAATCATGTTAGCTGTTACGGTTACATTGTTGATATCGTCAATTGTTTTAATGTTGCGATTGAGCGTTCCTAGAAGTGTGTTGGTTATATATCCTATTCTCTCTGTTGCCAGCCTAGGAGGTAGCAGGTTTCTTTATAGATATCTAAAAGAAAATAATATTCGATCAGTAAAAAGCGTTGCATGTCCAATCATTGTTTTTGGAGCAGGTGCTGCTGGTGCTGGTTTAGTTAAAGATTTTAAGAGATCTAGTAAATGGGATATCGTTGCTTTTCTTGACGACAATGAACTCTTACACGGAAGAGAGCTCTTTGGAATTCCTATTTTTGGTGGGCTATCCAAGCTTAAAGATGTACAAAGAGAGTTTGGTGCTAAGACTGCCGTCATTGCTATACCCTCTGCTCCTGATATACGTAAAAAAAAGGTTTTAGATGAGGCAACTAGATTAGGTCTGAACGTACTTACAGTGCCATCAATGGATGATCTAATTTCAGGAAGAGTTGCTATCTCGCAAATTAGGCCAATTGAAGTTGAGGACTTGCTGGGGCGAGATACGGTTGAACTTGAAAATTCTGGCTTGCAAAAACTAATTCAAGGATGCCCAGTTTTGGTGAGTGGGGCTGGTGGATCCATCGGTTCCGAGCTGTGTAGACAAATTCTTAAATTCAAGCCTAGTCATTTAGTTTGCTTTGACCTTTCAGAATATGCCCTCTATCAATTGGAGCAAGAACTCGGTCAAAGCCTTATTAACACTCACTTGGTTTATGTTGTTGGTGATATTAGAAACGCTAAACGGTTAGATAAATTATTCGCCAAATATCGACCCAAGGTCGTTTTTCATGCGGCGGCTTATAAGCATGTTCCTTTGATGGAAAATGAAAACGTGGCTGAAGCTTTTAGCAATAATGTGATTGGCACTTATAATCTTGCGAATGCTGCTAAAAAGGGAAAAGCCGAAAAATTTGTAATGGTTTCTACTGATAAGGCGGTAAATCCGACGAATGTGATGGGTGCCACCAAACGTTTGGCGGAAATGGTGTGTCAGGGATTGCAAGGTAAAAAAGGCACCCGCTTCTTGATGGTACGTTTTGGCAATGTGCTGGGTAGTAGTGGAAGTGTTATTCCTAAATTCCGTCAACAAATTGCAGCAGGTGGTCCGATTACGGTAACGCATCCTGAAATCACTCGCTTTTTCATGTCAATACCTGAGGCTGCTCAACTTGTTATGCAGGCAGGCTTGATGGGTAATGGTGGCGAAATCTTTGTGATGGATATGGGTGAGCCAGTCCGAATAGTTGATTTGGCCAAAGATATGATTAGGCTCTCAGGGCTGCAGGAAGATGAAATGGCGATCGAGTTCACGGGATTACGCCCCGGGGAGAAGCTTTACGAAGAGCTTTTAGCTGACGATGAGTATACCCTTCCAACTCCTCATGAAAAGCTTCGTATAGCATTCGGTAGAGGTGTTGATAGGGCTTGGGTTAACTCAATGCTTGAATGGATTGCCACAACCTTAGATAAAGATGAGCTCATAGTTAAACGTGAACTTAAAAAATGGGTTGAAGAGTACTCCCCAGATCTGAACTCTCATTAGGTAGATAACTCGTCTACTCTCTTGATGGCCAGTAGCTCTCCAATCGCAGATGGTAGTTGCCTTTGCAGGGTTGTTTGATATCGCATTAGTCGGTCCATTTCTTGAGCCTCAGGAAGCATAGTATCCTCTTCCATCTTGATAGATTCTTGGTCTGTAAGATAAGCCTCCGAGCCTACAAAAAAGTCGCTAAAAGTATTCTTGTACCACGTGGCGAATATCTTCATCAGACTTAATTCAACCTTTTTATTGAGTCCTGATCCCTTGCAAAATTTTCAATTTTCTCTTCTATTTGATCTTGTTCACGGATTGAATTGCATTACTCCTTATGACTGCTCGAGAAAATTTCAATTTCTTCGAGTAAAAAATCTTGTATTGATGATTTGCTCGATTTTTCTTTATATGAATGATAAGCACTAAGTTTAGGAAATTTTTCAACGAATACTTCTTTAGATTGGATTTCGCTAATTTTATCTGCATTAATCAACTCAAATGCAATCGGCCTTGATTTCTCTAAATCAGCCTGACTTTTTTGCGTCACATAGTCTTCCTGAAAGCTTTTCAATTTAGGTGTTTTGCCGACTAAGCGACTCGATCACTTTTGCTGTGGTATTCGCCCTTACTCGGCTTTTCTTTAAGCTTGCATCAATGACGTTTTGAACTCTTTCAAGCTGAATAGTAAGTCTTGCGCTGTAAAAGGACCAGTTTGCTTGATTTTCATAATAGCACCTTAAATTCTCAGTTCTACTTATTCTACTTGAATGTGTTTAGATCGCGATTCCAATCTTCTCGACATAGCGCATCACAGTATCTGGTTTTGCCCATCTTCCTTTCGCCATCATCAATGGGAGTGTGGCGCCAGAGAGTAATAGATCCTGTGCCGCTCCAACGCGCATCGAATGGCCACTCACATTATTAATGAATGTCTCGTCGAAGCCTACACGTCTAGCGAGATGTTTGTATATCCTGCAGATTTGGCCTGCTGTTAGGCTACTCGTTATATTATCGCGACGACCAATGCCGCGAAATAGGTAACCATCTTTTATTTTGGAAGCCTTTAACCAGTCATTCAGAGCATCCGATGCTCGCCCACTAATTTTCAGCCACCTACCATTAGCCTCTTGATCGGTTTTGCTCTGCTCGATAAAGATTACAGTGGGCGGAGATGAGTCTTTTGAAAACGTCTTAAGCTGAGCTATATTGTCTAATCTAATGTTGACTAATTCGCTGCGACGACACATGGTGTCATAAGCAATCAATAGGAGCGCTCGATCTCTACAACCTCTCAAAGAGTTATCGGTTACGGCTATAATTTCCTCTAATATTTCTTTTGTGGTTCCATTGGCCTGTTTGCTAAATCTGCCAATCTTTCTGTGCATGCGTTTTAAAGCTAACTTCACATCTGAATTGGTGGTTGGGTTGCTGTAATTGTTGAGTGTATGTATGGTAGCAATCGATGCTATCGTTTGCCTGATAGTTGCGGATCGCCATCCAAGCTCAGTTAATTTTTCTATATAGGCTGAGATTGTTGAAGGTTCAGCAGGAAAAGGGCTGACGTTCACTGCATCGCAGTACACTATAAAGTTTAGAAAGTTTGAACGATATGCACGTATCGTAGCTTCCGCGTAAGCGCCATCGATTCTTTCTATCGTTCTTTTAAGAAGTTGTTTTACTTTAGATATATCTATCGTATTATTCATTATACAATAACTCATTAACGATACTAAAAAGCTCATTATAGGAACTTTTGGACTTGATTGCAAGTGAACAAATGCGTGCGGCACGCGCATTGCTAAGAATAACGGCTCAACAATTATCTGATGCCTCTGGTGTTGGCCTGGCAACGATTAAGCGACTTGAGGCTGGTGATGGTCTGCCAGCTGCGCACGCTCAGACTTTGGATAAATTAAAGAAAGCGCTTGAGGCTGCAGGGGTCGAGTTTTTGGGCTCCCCTGAGGATGGTCCTGGTGTCCGCCTAAGATCTAAAAAGTAGTTTTTTGCGAAACGAAATGCTGCTAACCAGCATAAAATCGATCTTTGTCTTTTCCTGATGCACGCTAATGCCGCTTATCAATCTCAAAAATCGTTTTCTCATTTTTATTTTCAAAGCCGTGAATTCAGTGGTCTTAACCCCTAACTCCTAGAAAAATTTGAAAATTAACCTATTAAATGCTATAATTATCAATAATTTGGGTACATTGACGTATCAAAGTCCCTCGTAAATTGATAAAGATAGTTTATTTGGGCTTTTTAAAGCCAGTGATTATCGACCACTAAAGATATAACTTTAGTGGTTTTTGTTTTTAATGAAGATGAAGCATATGACTACGACTATCGTTCTAGAGTACTTAAAAAAACACGGTCAAAAGATGGACCGTGAAATTGTTAAAGATACGGGCATTAATTTGGATACCGTCAGAAAGTTAATTTCTGAATTGGAATCCCAAAAGCATATCTCTTGCTGTAGCGTTGTGA